>Ga0209172_10000440_pt1 | contig 116706 bp, 108 predicted proteins | sample LarsenN4metaG_FD_184113 | JGI IMG/M metagenome (GOLD analysis project Ga0209172, IMG submission 184113) | Hot spring sediment bacterial and archeal communities from British Columbia, Canada, to study Microbial Dark Matter (Phase II) - Larsen... ... | reverse complement strand
GGCATTTTTGTTATTACGCTTTTGCTGGCGATACTGCTAGGCAGTTGGGCAGGCGGGTTGGTAAATGGGTATGTCAGCCAGTTTTATGGCGCAATGTTCGGTTTGGTATGCGGGTTGGTTATTGCATTTGCAGTAGGGTATTGGGTGAGAAAAGGCATATCAAAAATAATCGTATAAATCTTGTAAAGATATTCTATCGAATATGGTGAGGAAAAAGCGAGGCAAATCGTACAATCTATCCATATGAAAAGCAGATTGCAATGACATTGAATTTACGGCAACCACTGCGGCAAGATACCATTTGTCAAAAACTTTGGAGAGTCAAATCCATCTTGCCAGTATGCAATTTCAGGGGCGTTTACGCCTTTCAAACGAAATTGTTGAAAGACTAAAGCGCTTCCATAAGCGTCCCATTGAGGTGAGTTATAAGTATATTCAGGTTCGTTGGCAATCAAAATTCCATCCAAACGGGCGGGATTAAACATCCACAACACTTGAGCAGGTTGTTCTTCACTGAGTCGAAATCCCATCACCGCCCGTTCTTCAAGCGATGACCATGCCAACGAATAATAACCATAATCTTGGTCGTCATTTTCGCCGATTAAAGTTATCGTTTCGTTCAACTTCAAATCTGCCAAGCGGACTTGCGTGCGAAATCCTTCTTCGGTTTGACGAATGATTGTAAACATCAACTTCGTTGAATCAGGCGACCATACAACGGGTCCACCAGTATTCGATGGAAAAACAAATTGCTGATTTGTAGATAAATCAAATAAATTAATTAAATCCGCCAAACCATCAAATGAAATTAACTTTTTAGAATCAGGCGACCATGACGGGTTATATCCCAACACTTGTTGGTCTGCATATACTGGGTTATTCAAACCATTTTCTAAATTCAATAACCAAACACGCGGCGAACCATACGGAATATCAGGCGTTGGTCCTGCTGATTCACGCGAATACGCAATGTATTTTGCGTCAGGCGAAATAGATGGCACAGTACACCTATCAAGTCCACAGTCAAGAAGAAGCGATTGTTCATTTCCATCACGATTCACTTTCCACAAATCCACGCCGCCATTTTTATTCAATGTTGTAAACACAATAAAGTCGCCGTTTGTCGCCGCATCAAAAGATAAAACCTTTATATCTTCACTCGTTAATCGTTTTGGTTCATTGCCATTCAAATCAATCGTCCATACACCGCTTTGATTCGCATCCGTAAACATATATGCCACCAAAGGCTCACGCACAGAAAAATTCCAACTGCGAGAATTTTTTATTTCACCGCCGCTTGCATTAATCACGCCCGCGCTTACCGTCAACGTGTAATTTGTATTTAACGCAAACGGCTTGATTGGAACAAAATACACCGTGCGCTCATTCATCCATTCTAAATAACCTTCATGCACAGGATTCATCGTAATAAGGTCAAACGCCATTTCTGTGTTAACTGATTCGGAAAATGTGATTTGAATTTTTTGATACGGACTCACGCCTCTTCCTTCGGGGATATTGACCGCAACGCGGACGCCTGCGCTTTCGCCCCAAGCAACAACCCCCAAGATTATCGCCAATAAAATCAGCAAAATGCTGATGGCAACTTTATCGAAAGAGAGAGTTGTTATTTTCATAATTTATAAATTAATAACCGTCATTGCGAGGAGGTTGCGAAGCAACCAACGAGGCAATCTTATAATTCGGTTGGAGATTGCTTCGTCAAGACGGTTCACGTCTTTCCTTGCAATGACGAAAACAAATACTACGGAAACAAATACGGTCTTTCAGGCGCTGGAACTTCTTGCACAGACTCAGCCACAATCAACGGAACATTTCTATCGTCAATCACAATCGCTTCAATTGTGCCTTTCACCTGTACCCAAGCATCTTGTTCAAGTGAAGATAAATCATTCCATTGCACAGGCATGGCAATGGCGAATCCATCCGCCGCGCAACAAGAGACGACAAAGCGACTGACATAAAATTGATTTTCGCCTAAGGTTTCGTCAAAATATACAAATCCAATCACAGAGGCGGTCTGACCTGAAAATTGTGTCACATTATCGTTGTAATTAAATAACTTCAGCCAATCTAAAATATTTCTTTCTTCCGACTCGGTTTCAAATAATTGCGCCGATGATTCGGCGCTGACCAAAGGCGCATTGGTGTTAAATCCTTTGCTGGTAAATGCCGATGAATCTAAGGGGCGTGGCGGAATCAAAACCCCAATCAACAACGGAATCAACATCGCCCACAAACCTGCGGGGGAATGTTCATGGTCGTGATGATGTTCGTGTTCTTCATTATCTTCATCTTCTGCGCGTGAACGGCGTACTTCCGCGAAAACCGTCTGCGCCAAAATGGCGAGGAATAAAATCCCAAACAATGTTAATGGAATGAAACGGGCATTGATGTACCAAGTGAGTTGTCCGTTTATGGCTTTGGACGCAAAGAAAATGCACAAGCCTAAGAGGATTAATCCTTGAAAGGAACGCGCCATGCGGTGAGACATTTTTTCTCCATAGTGTCATTTTCCTAAATAATTAAACAACAAGCCTGCCAACAAACTCATCATAAACGGAATGGCGATAATGTAAATAACAGCGCGGCGTTTGAAAACTTGCGCGTACATCATCACGCTTTTAATATCAACCATTGGACCAAACACTAAAAATGAAAGAATCGAGCCGAAACTAAATGTGCCAACGAATCCGAGAGCCACAAATGAATCCACAGTTGAACAAATTGAAAGCAAGACGGCTAACAACAACATAATCAACACGGAGAGAATTGGTCCGCTGCCAATGGCAAGCAAAGTGGATTGTGAAACAAACGTCTGCAAGCCTGCCGCCAGGGTTGCGCCTAACACAAGATAACGCCCCATATCAAAAAACTCATCTACTGTGATTAATAAGGCTTGGCGAATTTTTTCTGTTACAGATTTATCTTTGTATGAATGTTCATGTTCGTGTGAATCAAAAACGGTTTTCAAAACATTGCTTGAATCTTTTTCAACAGAAAATACCAACCCAACCGTTACAGCGATGATGAGGCTAAGAAAAAATCTCCAGAACAGCATATCCGCCCACCCGAAGGCTGAAGCGGCGCTGAATAGCACAATCGGATTCAACACGGGCGCGGCAAGTAGAAATGAAATCCCTGCCGAAAGCGGTAATCCTTTTTTGAATAATCTGCGCGTGAGTGGAACGACTCCACATTCACACACGGGAAAAATTATGCCCATCATTGCGCCTGTGATGGATGACGCGGCGGGACGCTTCGAAACCCAACGGGCAATTTGGTCTCTGTCGGTGAACACTTCCACTAAGCCTGAGGCAAGTGTGCCGAGCAATAAATATGGCACGGCTTCGACAAAGATGCCAAGAAACACGGTGGCAAAAACGTTGAGTCTATCTGCCAGCCATGAAAAAAACGCGGCAGGAATCATACTCGACGCTGTGACGATTAAGATGGCGCTTGAGATAATGACAATTAAGTTGCGCGATGGGCGAATGGTTGTGGTTTGCACGAGAAAATTATAACGATAAAAGATGAAGGTTTGTTAAAAAAACAACAGGCTCGCCGAAGAGCCTGCGTAGCGATTGAGATGGGATTAGGAAGCGTTATGAAGGTATTTTTTTTCTAAGGCTCGAATTTTATCTAACCGCCCTGTGAAGTTTGAAAGCAACGTACTCAGGTAACGCGCAAATAGAAGCGCGGTTTCTTTTTCGTGATTGGAAAAGGGCGAGAATGTGGTTCGTGAAAGCGAGAGGATGCCGAAAGGCTCATTGAGATAGTGAAGCGGAACGCCCATCCATGAGCGGGTGTTGTGGGGCGTATCTCGATTTATCCATGCGGGCGTCATGCTCACGTCTTCTAGCACAGAGGTTTGATTGGTTTGGAGGATGGCGCGATAAATGCTGAAGCGGTTGAGCGGCTCGTAATAATTCAAAACGAGGTCATGCTCTTTGAGCGCGTCAAATTCTGGGCGATGCTGTAACAGGATGCGCGCGTGATGCGTAGGCACAACTTTGCTTAGGCTTTCCATAATGAGGTCAACCGCTGAATATAAGTTTGCATGAGGGTTTGAGACGAGCGTTTCGATACTGTTGATAGAACTGGAGATTCCGCTTAAATTGCTGGATAACTGAGATTGACTGAGCAGCAACACATACATATCTAAGAGGCGCAAGGTTTTATCTTCAAATTCGATAATAATTGGGTCGTAAATAAAACTTTGCGGGCGCGCCAGCGCTAGGCGTACCGCCATGTTGATAGGGACATGATTTTGCAAAATAAACTTATGGGCGGCGAATTCTTTTTCTAACTCAACAATAGGCTTTCTAAAAAATAGCTCCACCCCGTACCGATGTCCTAGCCGTTCAAACATTTTATGGCGCGCAATCACGCCGATAGATTTATTGTTTTTTATAATAATCACGCCTGGCACGTCTGGGTTTTTTTCAAGATAAGCCGAGACTTCTTCCGTAAGCGTTTCTTCGGAGACGGCATAATTTGACAACGGCAAATCGCCGATGTTGACGGGGACGGGAATTTTCCCTGTTGGGAAAATATTGAAGTAATATGGGGTTGGCTCTTTTTTCATAAACGCAGAGATTATAAATAGAGCCGCTTAACTGTTTTTGAACCCCTGATTAACAATCGTTAAAATGCGCCGTTTGATATAGATTTGAAATGATAAAAAGCCTGCGCATTAGGCTTTTATGGCGGAATAAGCCTGTTTAACCAAACGACTTTACCGCCGTGTTTACATCTTTATACACTTCCAAAAACTGCTTCAAGCCGACGACGTCCAGCGTTTGTTCTACGGCAGGTTGCGGGTTTACCAATTTGACGTGGTCTTTTACTGAAATATCTTGTTTTGGGTTTAATGAACGAAAGACGGGTCTGCCGCTGCCTTTAGTTTGAGTCATTTGCCCGGAAAAGATGCGGGCAATGGTATGCAACGCCATTAATCCCGCGCTGCTGATGTAAGGTACTTTCTCAAGGTCAAGCGCTAAATGACGCGCGCCGTCGTTGTAGGCTTCTTGGGCTTTGTCAATGATAGCAGTGTAGTTAGAAGCGTCAATATCGCCTGTTAAGCGAATCACGGTTACTTGCCCTTGTTTTGAAAATGTAATTTGCATTTGTTCTCCGTATTCCCTCACCCTGCCCTTGCCGAAAAGGGAGAGGGGTCTCCCTTCCTACATTTTTTGGGCAGGGCTGGGGATGGGGGGATTTTATCTAAAATTAAATTCTTCAAAATGGATATTCTCTGCTGGCACGCCCGCTTCTAAAAACGCTTGCTCAAAGGCTTGAATCATCGGGAAGGGTCCGCACATATAAACGTGGTGTTGGGTCACGTCGCCGCCTGCGTTTTTGACAATTTCTTCCACTTTCAGAGAGCCGTGAATAGATGAAAAACGAATTTTTGATTTTAGTTTAGGGTGCGCCTTTGCAATGGCGGTAATTTCATCAGCAAACACCGCTTCTTCGGGGTGCCGCACGGTGTAATAAAAGTGGACGTCGTGTTTCAGTTCTTTGTTTTTTAAGTCTCGCAAGAAAGAGAGGAACGGCGTAATGCCGATTCCGCCCGCCACCCAAATTTGTTTTTCGCCGCCCGATTTGTAATTGAACAGCCCATACGCGCCTTCAATCGTTGCGTCTGAACCTTCTTTGAGGTTATCAAAAAGATGGCGGGTGTAATCTCCCGATGCCTTAATCGTGAGGCGAATGACATCTTCATGCGGCGCGCTTGAAATTGTAAAGGGATGAGATTCGCTCAAAATTTTATCGCCTGAAAATCTTACAAACATAAATTGACCCGCGTGTATATGCTTAATCGGCTCGCCTTTGGCGCGGAGCGTCACTTCTGTGGTTGAGCCGTTGGGGTGCTTCACCGCCTCTACCGTATAAGGAACGTATTTTTTGAAAAATCTTCCAAATACTTCGGTATAAAGATAAGAGCCGATGCCAAGAAAAACAAAAATCTGATTCCAGTTAATAGCCGGCGTAGAAGGCGCATTGACCGTAATGGAATGCACATATCCTAAAATAAAAAAGACGCCGATAAACCCGTGCAATCTTTTCCAGCCTTCGTAGGTCTGACCTGTTAACCGATTCAAAAAGGGAATGCGAGGCGAAAGCGTGGGCAGGACAATGGCAAGAATGCCTAAAAAGGCGACAATGCCGAGATAGTTGCCAAGCCCAAAGTTATCAATATGAATCGGCACAATTAAGATATGCGTAAACAATAACAAAAAAGCGGATGTGGACGTGCGCCGATGCGTTTGATACATTTTATCTAAACCGCCAAAGAACGGCTCTGCCCAGCGCGGGCGCGTGGATAAAAATAATGAAAACGACATCAACACAATCATGGTAGAGCCGATGGTCATGCCCACATGATAGCGTTCATAATTTTCAACGCCAGCGGGGTCGGGCGGAAAAATAGACCAAACCAATATGGTTACAATCACTAATGCAATAAAAATTATGTTGCCAAGATTATTTCGTTTCATATTCATCGCCTTGTGTATGCGTCATTTTGCAGATTTCCTCGAAAATGGACGCGTTGAAACCGACCTACGGAACTATCAATTAAAAAGAAGCAATGGCTTTTTGTTTATCGGTGAAAATTTCAAACAATGTTGAAAAACCTACCATCTCCAGCACGTTTAACACTTCGGGGCGCGGGTTTAATAATTTCACGTTTTTTTGCACGCCGCTTTCTCGCGTGCGGTCAACCGATTTTAATGCCGCCCAACCCTGTTCTGTATCTGGCAAGGTTTCGCCTTTAGAGAGCAACGCCATAAAATGCAAAGCCACTAAGCCCGCGCTTGAAATATAGTTTAGGTCGCTTAAATCTAAGAGCATGTTTTTTGCGCCTGCGTTATAAGCGTTTTGCGCCTCTTTGATTAATTCCTGATACGATTGCCCGTCTAACGCGCCGCTTACTTTAATGATGGTCACATCGTTTTCTTTTGAAACATCTAGGTTCAACATTGCAATCTCCTCTTTTATTTGAATTATAAACCCGCTTTTCTTCGCAAGCGCGCCAGGCGATGGTCAATTTCTCCTAGCCAGTGTTTGCGCGCATATTCCGGCGCTTGCGCTTTTTCCGCTTCGCTTCTTGCGGCGTTTGCCCACATCAAGGCGTTTTTTGCGTCTTTCAATGTGTGTTCGTAATATTTTGATAATTCAATTTGGGCGTAGATATGGCGTTTACTCGCCGCCTCTTGCCACAACTGGACGGCTTGATTCAAATCTCCGCGCCGCTTTTGTAAGATGGACAAGCGCTTCACCGCTACGGCGAAATCTGATTCTGCCAGCCCCAACTCAAGCCCCCGCTCATATAGTCTTGCCGCTTCGTCCCAATGTTTCAAATCTTCAAATAATTTTCCTAAGGCAATAAAATCTAAACCGTGTTCTACCCGCCCGTTATATGGATTCTCTAACGTTTCGCTGATGTGACCCAATAACGCCGCCATCGCCGCTACATCCATCGCATTGTGATAAAAAACGCCCGCCAGTGGGTTCGCGTCTCCCGTTCTTAGGTAATCAAAATAAAGCCAAGGGATTTCGTAGCCCGGAACTTCTTCGGACGTTCTGGTAAAGCCTAGCACATGCTCTTCAAGGTATTTCAAAGCGCGAGAGGGGAGGCGCTCTCGCCATAACCTGCGGGCAAGCGGAAGTAAGTCAATGTGTGCGTAATTCTTAAATGGAACGGGGATTCTGTGTAAAGAGTAACGGGTGATAAGCAGTGGCGCGTCAAACGATTTGCCGTTAAACGTCACCAAGCCTTCGCACGGCGCAAGGAAATGAATCAGCGCTTCGAGCATGGCTGGCTCTTCGGCGGGGTCGCGCATGAAGAATTGTTTGAGGACGAATTTATCGTCAATAAATCTGGCTACGCCGATTAAGAAGGCGTATGTGCCAGTTCCGCCGCTTACGCCTGACGTTTCTGTATCTAAAAATGCGAACTTGGTGATGGGGAATTGGGCGATACGTTCGTCTTTTGTAATTTGAGCAATGATAGAAAGCGGAAAGTGAGATTTTGCAGGGGCGTTGCCGTGCAGATAGGTTTCGTCAAAAACTTGTTCGGCGACGAAGGTTTCGCCAAAGGCGTTGGAAACAATGTCTCCCCGAAGAATCGATTCGATGGAAACCGAAGCAGGTTTCCCCGTAGGCGGAGGCGCGAGCGTGTTCGCCGTCTTTACGCCCAGCGACTTTAATTTATCTGCAAGGGATGCCATGCAGAGTATTTTATCGCATCATCCTGAGCGAGGTTTTACCAAATCTTAATTTGCGCGATGAGGTTGATATGTTTTTCGCTGATGGGTTTGGCGATGATGAATAACCTGCCCCAACTTAAGTTTCCGTCTTTTTCAATGCAGGTTTGCAGGGCGACATGATATTCGCCGCGATAGACTTTGTTAAAGAGACTTTCGGCGGTTAAGAATTCTTCGGTTTTTACGTCTATAAAATTGCTATACGGGCTGAGCGGGGCGGTGGCTTTGTATTGCAAAAGTTCTTCGACATAAAAATTTTCAATGCGTCCATCGCCATAAACCAGCGTGATAATATCGCCCGCTTTGAGTTGTGAAAAATTTGCGCCGGCTAAATAGTTGTGCGCCAGCAAGCCAATGTTGCCCACCTCGGTTGCAATGCTAAATTGTGTGACGACGTTTGCTTCGGAAGAAACATAAGCGGGGTTGCCGTAAGGTTGTTGCACGATGGGGTATGCCATTACGCCATGCACATATATTCCGCGCAGGGCTTCGGGGTTGCCGTCTTTTACAGATTCTACAAATGAAGAAAAAGAGGGAATGGGGTTTGATGTTTCATCGGCGCGGGCTGGTGTGAATGAAAACAGCGAGCTGATGAAAACGCTACCCAGAGCGATACTTAATATTTGTTTTTTGATTCTGGATGCCATATAAAACTCCTTGAGAGCGAGCATCCAGTATTAGGAGGCTCGTTTTCGGCGGCTTGGCTGTCGTGACCGTTATCGGTTTTAGACCCATAGCTTTGCGTCCCTGCCTTTCGGACAGGTTTGCCATTGTCGGAACGATTCCGTGTTGTAAGGCGCAAAAAAAACAGGCTTGACGTTGCGCCAAGCCTGCAGAGGATTGTGATTTTGAAAGCGTGATGTTATCTTCGGCGGCTTGGCAACCATTGTTGCATGAGCAACTTTAGGTCCATGGCTTTGCGTCGCTGGCTTTCGCCAGTTTTGCTATTATCGGATTTCCGCTCGGAGTATATACCCAAACTGATGTTTTTCGGTTTTCATTTTGGTAATGTGACTTATTACTTTTGTTAGCCCGATTGCCCACTTTGCACTTTGACTGTTTCTTGCTACACTTGACTAACAGAAACAGGTTTATGCTTGAATAAAAAACACCTTCCCATTTGGTTAAAACTTTTATACGGTTCCGGCGATTTAGGCATATCGGGCATTGGCATGATGCGCTCGATTTTTTACGCTATTTATTTAACCGACGTCGTCGGGATTGAGCCGCGCCTCGCTTCGTTAGGCGCGTTGGTGGGCGTGATTTGGGACGCCATCAATGACCCGATTATTGGCACATTGAGCGACCGAGTTAAATCTAAACTTGGGCGAAGACGCCCGTTTTTATTGTGGTTTGCGTTTCCGTTTGGCTTAAGTTTTGTGATGTTATGGTCGGCGCCGAATTGGGAAAGCCAAATTGGTTTGTTGATTTATGTGACTTTAGCATTTATGATTTCAGATACGTTGACGACTTTGGTGGCGGTGCCGTTTCTTTCGTTAACGCCCGAATTGACGCAAGATTATGATGAACGAACTTCGCTTTCGAGTTTTCGTTCTTTCTTTCAATTATTTGCGGCAATGTCGGTGGTGGTGACTGCGCCCATGATTGTGGATGCAGTCATGTTAAATGGGGGAAGCCAGCAACAAGGGTTTATCACAGCGGGCGCTGTGTTTGGGGCGATTGGCTCGCTTCCGTTGTTTTTGATTGGGCTATTTGTTCGAGAGAAATTCGCCTCGCGTGAAGAAGAGCCGCTTTCTTTTAGAGAACGTTTGAAGATGGCTTGGGCAAATATCCCTTTTCGATATGCGGCGGGGATTTACATGTTCAACTGGTCGGCGGTGGATATGGTAGCCATCACGTTTCCTTTCTTCCTTTTATATTGGGTGGCAGAAGGAAACTTGCTTGCTAAAGTAAACTTTCTCGGCATTGACCTTGCGCTTGAGTCGGCATTCTTCGGCGTGTTGATGTCGGTTTGTATTTTATTCATTCCGTTTTGGTTATGGATGGCGAAACGATTTAATAAAATCAAAGCCTATATTATCGGAATGATTTGCTGGGTGATTGCCGAAATTTTAATTTTCACGGTTCAACCCGGCGAGATGAATTACTTGTTATGGCTGGCGGCGTTTGCGGGGGTTGGCGTCTCTGCCGCGTATATTTTGCCCGATTCAATTTTGCCTGACGTAATTGAATGGGATGAATTGAAAACACATCGCCGACAAGAAGGTGTGTATTATGGCATTCGCACTTTGATACGTAAATTGACGGGCGCGGGTGTGATATTTGTGACTTTGCAAATTTTAGGTTGGTCTGGTTACGTCACCCCGCCAGAGGGTGTGACTCAATTTACGCAACCCGATGCGGCTTTGTTTATGATTCGTTTAATGGTGACTTTTATCGGCGCGGCGATTGTCTCTGGCACAATTTTGTTGGCATGGTCATACCCATTGACGAGAGAAAAGTATGACCGAATCAAAAAGTTATTAGCCATTCGTCGAAAGAAAACGATATAAAAAATAATCGGAACACGGCTAAACGCGGAGAAAAAAGTAGCGTTCATTAGCGTCCCAAAATAAAAAAAACGCGGAAAGCGCATAACGCCTCCGCGTTTGACCTGAAATTTGAAACCTGCAACCTTTATATCATCGTCGGTTCTTCATATTTCCCGAATACTTTCGTCATCACGCCAATCATTTCGCCAAGCGTACAATACGCGCGCACACAATCCATAATATAGGGCATGGTATTCTCTGTGCCTTCACAAGCGATTCGTAAAGCGTCTAAAGTCTGACCGACTCGCCCGCTATCGCGATTCTTTTTCACTTCTTGAATACGCTTCACTTGTCGGCTGTATCCGTTGGGGTCCATTTGTAAAATTGGAATGCTCAGCGGTTTGTTTTCGGTATAAGCGTTTACCCCTACAATTTTTCTTATGCCCTCGTCAATTTCTCTTTGATAACGATACGCCGCATCCGAAATTTCGCTTTGCATGAATCCTTTTTCAATGGCAGGGATAACGCCGCCTAACTCTTCAATCCGCTTGAAATAGGCATACGCGTCTCTCTCCATTCGGTTTGTTTGCGCTTCGACAAAGTAACTACCCCCAAGCGGGTCAACCGTGTTTGCCACGCCAGATTCTTCGGCAATGATTTGTTGCGTGCGCAAGGCGATTGTTACGGCATGTTCAGACGGCAACGCTAAGGCTTCGTCTAACGAATTCGTATGCAAACTTTGCGTTCCGCCCAACACTGCGGCGAGCGCTTGAATTGCAACTCTAACAACATTATTTTCAGGTTGTTGAGCGGTTAACGAAACGCCAGCCGTTTGAGTATGGAATCGCATCAACCACGAGCGCGGGTTTTTTGCCTTAAAAGTTTCTCGCATTTCACGCGCCCAAATTCTACGAGCGGCTCTGTATTTTGCAATCTCTTCAAAAAAATCGTTATGAGCGTTGAAGAAGAAAGATAATCGCGGAGCGAATTCATCCACATCCATGCCGCGCGCAATTCCCCAACGAACATATTCCATGCCGTCCGCTAGGGTAAACGCCAATTCTTGCGCGGCAGTGGAACCTGCTTCACGGATGTGATAACCAGAAATCGAAATCGTATTCCATTGTGGAACGTGCTTCGCACCGAATTCCATCGTATCTACAACAAGTCTCATAGATGGTTCTGGCGGGAAGATGAATTCTTTTTGAGCAATAAACTCTTTCAAAATATCATTTTGAATTGTGCCGCGCAATTGGTCAAGCCGCACGCCTTGCTTTTCGGCGGCAATCAAATACATTGCCCAAATAATCGCAGCCGGCGAATTAATCGTCATGCTGGAGGAAACTTTATCTAACGGAATGCCCTCTAACAAAATTTCCATATCTTTCAAAGAAGAAATTGCCACGCCGCATTTTCCAAACTCGCCGAGCGCTTCGGGTTGGTCGGTATCGTAGCCCATCAAAGTTGCCAAATCAAAGGCAATGCTCAAACCTGTTTGCCCCTGTTCCAATAAATACTTGAAGCGCGCGTTTGTCTCTTCTGCTGTGCCGAAGCCTGCAAACATTCTCATTGTCCAAAGTTTGGAACGATGAAGAGTCGGGTGAACGCCGCGCGTGTAGGGATATTCGCCCGGCAACCCAATGTCTGAAACGTAATCCATATTGGCAATATCTAACGGCGTGTAGAGGCGATTAATCGGCTCGGAAGAGGTGGTGATGAATTCATCCGCCCGTTCTGGCAATTGCCTCAACGCTTTTTTGAGAGACGTCTCTTCCCACGTGGAAAGTTGTTTCTGTAATTCCTCAAGCATTTTCTTATCGTACATAGCGACTCCTTTGACGGGCAAATTATAGTTTATTAACGGACGTTACGCATCGTCTCGAAGGCTTGACGTAGAAGCGGTCTCTATTGACGAGGGCTTCGTGACGTTTCGCATAATGGGTTATGAAAGCGAACAGGCGCAATCGCCTGCGCCTGTGTTTGTCCATACGCTTTTATTGGAAATAAATTTTCAAAGGCAGCGCTCTAAAGCGTTCTCGTTTCCTGAATAAAGTTTTATTTATATTCTGCCCATAAATTTTTTATTTTTTCCTAACTCCCCTCCGAGCATAATTAAGCGCATCATCGTTTCGGCGGAATTGATTAAGAGTTGGTTGGCGCTTTCAATCGCTTCAGGAAGCGAGCATGGCTTTTCAAGAATGCTCGCAAAGGCGTCTATTCCTTCTCTATAATTTACTGTGGCGTTTTGCCCAACTGTGCCAGCCAAAGCGATGACGGGCAACAATGGGTTTTTTTGTTTTGCGCGGCGGGCTACCTCCGCGGGAATTTTCCCCATAGGGGTTTGATAATCAATACTTCCTTCGGCGGTGAAGATAAGGTCTGCATTTTCTAGGAGATTATCTAAATCAAGATATTGCATCACAATATCATAACGTGGGTGAAGGGCGGCGCCTAATAACGCTTTTGCGCCAGCGCCCAGCCCGCCTGAAGCGCCGCTGCCGGGCGCAAGCCGAATATCTAAGCCAAGTTGCCGCTTGATGACATCGGCGTAATGCTCTAACGCCTCGGCAAGTTGATTGACCACTTCTGGCGACGCGCCTTTTTGCGGACCAAACACCCGCGCCACGCCTTTCTCGCCGCATAACACATTATGCCAATTACAGGCGACGTCAATTTGAACTTGGTCTAAGCGCGGATGCTTGTGAGACATATCAATATATTTCAAACGAGCAAGTTCTCCGCCTCCAAAACCAATTTCTTTACGATTTTCGTCAAGTAATTGAATGCCTAACGCTTGCGCCATACCTGCGCCTCCATCGTTTGTACCTGAGTCGCCGCAGCCGATTAAGATTCTCTCTGCGCCTGCGTCTAATGCGGCTTTGATTAATTGACCTACGCCATAAGTGGTGGTGATTAACGGGTTTCGCATGTCTCTAGGCACCAGCCGTAACCCTGCCGCCGCCGCCATTTCTAACACGGCTACTTTTTGTTTTTGATAACCAAGAAAACCAAAATGCGCTTCTACGGTTTCTCCAACAGGCCCAATGACGCTGACGGGATGTAAAGTTCCCTGGGTAGCTTCTACTAAGGCTTTTGCAAATCCTTCGCCGCCATCTACCAGCGGGGCTTTTTTTATTTTTGCGTTGCTTGTCACGCGGCGGATGCCTTGTTCGATGCAATCGGCAACTTCATCGGCACTGAGGCTTTCTTTGAAACCAGAAGGGGCAATTACAATATTTAACATGGCGTTTTCTCCTATTTATTTCCTGCGTTTTCCGAAAGTTTCGACGGAAGATGAAGGTTTAACTTTGATTCTTCAGGGAGGCTGATTTCAGCCCATTGAAACGGGGCATGCTCTATCCATGCTACGGTTTGAGTGGGAGCCTGCTCAACGGCGATTTTTTGCTGAATAGGCAACCCAAGTTGGGGCCACACTGCAAACGCAAAAGCGACCAATAAAACGAAATGAAGCGGGAGTAAGACAGAACTTAGTTTTAGTAAATCTATCGGTTTATATGTTTCTACCGATTCGATTTGGCTAAACATTGTCACAGGCTTGGCGCTAACGGGTAAAGTAAGGCAGAAACCCGCCGCCATAGTGGATAAAAACGCTAAACTGGCGGGTTCATACCCGAGTGAAACGCTAAGGAGAATAATGAGCGGTATGAGAACTGACGAACGGGCAGTGCGAGAGTTGATAAATAAATGCGCTATTAAGGAAACGCCTGCAATGACCGAAACGACTAAGAGGGGTGAGGTAACGCCGCCGTTGATTTTGGAAAACAAATTTTCAATCAGCCATTCTGCCGCCCCCGATTTCACTAAAGACTCGCCGATTTTCAAAGTAGCCGCCATAAAAATAATCATGTTCCATTCCACGTTTTTGAAAGCTTCTTTGAAGGAGATAACGCCAACCAGCGGCATGGTGAGCAATAACGCTCCCAGCACAGCCACGAGGGTATTATCTATGCCGTGAAGCGGCTCCGTCAGCCATAGAACGACCAGCGCGCTGATGACCGCTAAGGTGAAAATTTCTTTTCGGCTGAACCATTTATGTTTTGGGGCAGGCAAAAGCGAAAGTTTTCGCACAGTTTCAGCAGGCGAAATATTGATGCGCTGATTGCGTTCTTGGCGGGTTAAGAAAAGATGCGTAATTACCCAAGCCGACGCCCAGCAACTCACGACCGCAAACGGAAACCCCCATAACAGCCATTGGCTAAAACCAATTTTTTCGCTGCCGGTGCTTACTAAAATTTCAACCGTTACAAGGTGCGCGCCTGCGCCAATGAGCGAACCGCCAGCCGATAACAAAATGATGGTAGGGAACAGCAACGCTAACGCGCGAATCACTCGTTTACTCACCAACTCTTTGCTAATTCCCTCAAATAGGGGGAGCATCAGCGCCGCCCGACCTGAAGTGGCAGGGATAAAAAACGCCGTGACCATTAACAAAACGGCGGTAGATGAAAACAATTGCTTCACCGTATAAGCCCGTTTGGCGATCATCTGCACTAAACGATGAGATAAACCCGACTTGGTGAACCCAGCCGCCACGATGAAAGAAGCGATTAAAAGCCAGATGGTTGAATCGCCTAACGTGGCAAACAATTCATCGGGGGTATTCAATCCCGCGACGGTTAAAAAAATAGCGGCGGCAAGCGCAATGTAGGTATCGTTTATCTCGGTAAGCGACCAACCAATTGTAGATAAGCCAAAAACGATGAATGCGATTTTCATCTCAGCGCTCACAGACGACATCCCAAACCATACGCCGGCAATTAAAAGAAACGACAGAAACAACGCCAACGCCGTTTTGTAGAAGTTGGCGTTAAACAGAAAGCCGGGCAAAGTAAATGAGGTTTTTACAACGTTCGACATATTCATTATGAACCTCCAGTATGGTTTTGTTAACAAAGAAGTCGAAATTGTTAATAAAAAGTTATGGGGCGGAGGCGGTACTTTTTTCGCATGGGGAATAGGGAATGGTATACTCGCCCAAAAGGTAAATAACGCTATGACCCGCTTAGATATTGATATTGACCCCTGTGACCACATTACCGCTGACGCGATTGGAAAGCCCGGCCAGCGAGTGTTTTATTTACAAGCCTATCAAAACACAAAAACCTACACCGTGATTATTGAAAAAGCCCAACTTATCTCTTTGTCTGTCGGCATTGAACAGTTTTTAGGGCAATTGAGTCAACAAAACCCAAACCTCGAAGAAGCCGCTAGCGATTACATCGAAGAGGCGATGCGTATTCACCCGCCTGTTGACCCATTGTTCCGCGCCGGCGAAATTGGGCTAGGCTACGATAGAGAACGCGATTTGGTTGTGATTTTCACCAAAGAATTATTAACCGAAACCGCAGACCCAGAATCCGCCTCGCAAGTGCGCTTTTGGGCAACGCGCACACAAGTGCGCCGCCTCGCCCGCTGGGGGCAGGTTGTTTCGCAGCGCGGCAGACCGATTTGCCCGCAATGTGGTCAGCCGATGGAACCCGAAGGGCATTTTTGCCCGAAGAAGAACGGGCACCTAAGATGAGTTAGGTTACACATTATCAACGCGCTATAAAGTTTTGTGCCGACAAACTCGACGAGACATGGTAACAAAAGAAATTGAAATTGCATTAACAAACGGCGAATATAAACTCAAGGGGCAATTTATGCTTGGGTCAAATTACACGTTTCTGGTTGATGTTGAATACGAAAATAAAACGTATCCCGCTGTTTATAAACCAAGCCGCGGCGAACAACCCCTGTGGGACTTTCCCGAAAACACGCTTGCCTTGCGCGAAGTCGCCGCGTATCAATTAAGCGAACTTCTAAAGTTGCATATTGTTCCGTTTACCGTGTATCGCAGCGATGGCCCACATGGCGCGGGGTCGTTGCAACAATACATTGAATACGATATTGAATATCATTATTTCAACTTCAGCGAAGAAGATAAACAAAAACTTCGCCCCGTTGTTTTCTTTGACTTAATCGCCAACAATGCCGACAGAAAAGGCAGCCATATTTTTTTTGAACAACGCACACGCAAACTGTACGCCATTGACCATGGCATTTGTTTTCATCAAGAAGATAAACTGCGCACGGTGATTTGGGACTTTGCCGGAGAGCCTATTCCTGATGAACTTCTCGCGCCGCTTTCTTTGACTTCAACTTGGTCTGCCGTCTTTGAGCCTTACCTTAGCCCAAGCGAAACCCGCGCCCTCATTCGCCGCGCCCAAGCTTTATGTGAAAGTAAAATATTCCCATACCCCTTGCAAGGACGCAGGGCATATCCATATCCACCAATATAAAAAAACGTAGGGGCGGATGGTCGTCCGCCCCTACAAAAATCAGGAGAGCCTCATGCACTACAACCTCGCACTCATCGGTTTTGGAAACGTAGCGCGTTCATTAGCCAAGTTATTAATCCGCAAGCAAGATGTTTTGAAATCAAAACATAACATTACGTTTTCATTTACGGGCATTTCCACAGGTCGTCATGGATTCGCAGTCAACCCAAACGGATTAGATATTCAAAAAGCATTAGAACTTGTTGAAACGGGAAAAGATATTTCATCATTAAACAATTCCCCATTCCCGATGACCAATTCCCTTGAAGTCATTCAACATTCTTCAGCGAATGTACTTTTTGAAAATTCCCCCGTCAACACCCAAACAGGTCAACCTGCGTTAGAGCATATCCGCACGGCGTTGAATTTAGGAATGCACGCCATTACTGCAAACAAAGGTCCAGTAGTGCATGGGTATCGTGAATTAAAAAAGTTAGCGGAAGCCAAAGGAAAAAAGTTTCGGTTTGAATCCACTGTGCTGGGCGGCGCGCCAGTGTTCAGCGTCATGCGTGAAGCGTTTCCGCTAGCGGATTTAGAATCCTTCAAAGGAATCTTCAATGCCACGACGAATATCATTTTGTCACGCATGGAAAATGGCGAATCGTATGAAGATGCTGTGAAATATTGTCAGTCCATTGGCGTGGCAGAAACTGACCCGACGAATGATGTGGATGGTTGGGATGCGGCAATTAAAGTCGCCGCATTAGCGACCGTGCTGTGGGATACGCCGATTACGCCGCAAGAAATTCATCCTATTGGCATTCGCGGCATTACATCCGAAATGATTCAAAAAGCCAAGAGCGAAAATAAAAGATATAAATTAGTTTGCTCTGCCGAAAAAGTTGGCGGCAACATTAAAGCCAGCGTTTCGCCGCAATTGGTCGATTCCGCCTCGCCCTTATACGGCATGATGAACTCAAGCACCGGGATCACTTTTAGAACCGATGTGATTTTAGATTATTCAATTACATTATCTGAAAAGCCCGGCATGTTAGGTGGACCTGTTGAGACAGCGTATGGTCTGTTTGCAGATTTTGTGAGCATAGCGAAAACATAAACGCTCACGCTTCGCCACCCCGAAAGGTTAGGCAAAACAAGCCTGAATAACATCTTCTTCGGGGCGTTTCGCCTAGAGTAAGCAATGAAGCGGGTAAAGCGGCTGTCGCTTTGTAGGTAATTGTATAATGCAATCTTAAGACTTTTCAATGCCGCCTAATATTTTTTATAGCGCTATTCTATTTGCCGTCGGTTTCCTTTGCTTTATTGTAGGAATGATGGTAATGCAAAGGCGACCTTTCACGCCTGGCTCCATCCCGCTCATATTCTTTTTGTTCGCTATGAGTTGGTGGGATTCTACTTACGGCGCCTTTTGGGCAAATGCGCCGGCTCCTAATCCCTATTTTTGGTTAGACCTTAGTTATATCGGCGTGGTTGCTGTGCCGACCGCGTTTTTTCTGTTTGCCATGCAACTGGCAGGTCAAGAAAATTGGTTGAAAAAACCATTCATCTTTGCCTTATGCCTAGAGCCATTGCTTATTCTTTTGCTGATGTGGACAGACCCTTGGCATAATTTATTCTTCGCAGGCAAACGCTTACAAAATACAGTCATGATTTTAAACGCGGGACCCGTCTTTTGGGGCAACGTGATTTATTCCTATTTATTATTGTTAATTGCCTTTCTTTTACTCATTCGTAAATTTATCGCCGCCGCAGGAATCTATCGCACGCAATTGGGCATTGTCGTTGCAGGGGTAAGCGTCACTTGGCTAAATAGTTTTATTTTTTTATTCGGCTTAAGCCCGCTCCCCCATGCCGATAACACGCCGTTTTCGTTTACAATCGCCGCGTTCGCTTTTGCTTACGCTTTGCTTCGTTACCGTTTGTTCGATATTGTCCCCATTGCGCGAGATACTTTAATTGAAGGTATGAGCGACGGCGTGCTTGTGCTAGATGGAAACAACCGCGTGGTAGATATAAACCCCGAAGCGGAAAAAATCCTCGCCTCTTCTGCAAACAAGATTATTGGAAAGCCTGTGGACGAAGTTTTCTCTCAATGGTCCGACATTGTCAAAACGTTTTGGGAAGTGAAGCATGCTCGTGTTGAAATTCCTATTGGAAACGCCGCAAATACCTATCTCGATTTAAGTATTTCTCCGTTATACGACAAAAAGCAAAACTATCTTGGCAGGCTAGTCGTTTGGCGCGATATTTCTCATTTGAAACAAATTCAAGCCGATTTAGAAAAACTCGCCATTCAAGACCCGCTGACATTGGCGTATAACCGCCGCCATTTTTATACCCTCGCCGAAACTGAAATTGAACGCTCGCTCCGCTCTGGCTTGCCTTGTTCAATTATTTTAGCGGATATTGATTATTTCAAAGCCGTCAACGATAAATACGGACATAAAGCGGGCGATGAAGCGCTGATTCGCTTTGTGAAGATTTTTCAACAACATCTGCGCCAAACCGATATCTTTGCTAGATTTGGCGGCGAAGAATTTGTGGCTTTATTGCCGCAAGCCAATTTACAACAAGCCCAAGAAATTGCCGAGCGAATACGAAATAGATTTGAACATACCACACTAACCGTTGAAGGGCGTCAATTTAGCATCACGGCTAGCTTTGGCGTTTCCGCATTCAAACACGAAACGGATACGCTCGACTCCTTAATCCAAAAAGCGGATAAGGCTTTATATGTAGCAAAAGAGAAGGGGCGGAACATGGTGATTGCTTGGGAATAAAAATTCATAAAACCAAAACCGCAATCAACCCCAAAATCGCAGGCAGGGCTTGGATATAAAAGATTCTCTTGCTCACCGTTAACGCACCGAAAATTCCCGCAATAATGACGCAGACTAAGAAAAATATTTTCACTGAATCATCTGTAAACAAACTCCAGATTAATCCAGCCGCGAGAAAGCCATTATATAAACCTTGATTCATTGCCAAGGTTTTGGATGACTTGGCTTGCTCTTCCGTCATACGGAACGTTTTCCTGCCGAAAGGCTTATCCCATAGGAACATTTCGAGGTAGAGAAAGAAAAAGTGCAAAAGAGCGACGATGGCGATAAGCGCAGTGGGCATTAGATTCATAGTATCTCCTGTTTTACTGTCATCTTTCGAGTATAGCAAAGGTGGGGAAGAATGGGTGCGACGCACTCTGTCTGCAAAACAGAACAAAAATTCTGATATACTGCCTTGTGTCACCCTGAGCGAAAAGGGTCTCTACAATAATCTTAGAGATTCTTCGCCACAAAGAGCAAGAGCGTGGCTCAGAATGGCATAAGAGGAAACTATGGCAAAAACAAAAACACATACACGATTTGTCTGTCAACAATGCGGACGAGTATCGGCAAGTTATATGGGCAAATGCCCGCAGTGCGGCGCGTTTGACAGCATGATTGAAGAACTCGTGCATGATGAGCCTGCCTCCAAGAAAAGCGCAAACAATGTTCGGGGGTTGAGTGGGCGCTCCGCGCCGCAACCCATTTCAAACGTCGGAGGCGAAGCGGAAGATAGAGTCCATTTACCCATTGGCGAGTTTGCGCGCGTGCTAGGCGGCGGAATCGTTTCAGGCTCAATCGTCTTAGTAGGCGGCGACCCTGGAATCGGCAAATCTACTTTGATGTTGCAAATGGCGATGGAGATGGCGAAGGTGCAACGTGTGTTGTATGTTTCGGGCGAAGAGTCTGAACGGCAAATCAAAATGCGCGCGGTGCGGTTGAATGATAAAAAATTGCCAGAGAATTTATTGCTGGTGACAGAAACCAACTTAGAAATTATTTTGAGTCATGTGCACGCTTCAAAACCTGACCTGTTAATTGTTGACTCCATCCAAACGACTTATTTGTCTTCATTAGATTCATCGGCGGGCTCGGTTTCGCAAGTGCGTGAATGTTCATCTCAATTACGCGAGTTAGCAAAATCAAGCGGGGTGACGGTGTTTATGATTGGGCATGTGACCAAAGAAGGCAACATTGCCGGTCCGCGCGTGTTAGAGCATATTGTGGATACGGTTTTATATTTGGAGGGCGACCGTTTCCAAGCCTATCGTTTGTTGCGTTCAGTCAAGAATCGTTTTGGGGCGACATCTGAAGTGGGGGTGTTTGAAATGCGCGAAGGCGGATTAAGCGAAGTGACGAATCCGTCTGAAGCGTTTTTGGCTGAACGATTAATTAACGTAGCAGGTTCATCCATTGCGGTGACAATGGAAGGCACACGCCCTATCTTGGTTGAAATTCAAGGTTTAACATCTCCAACTCAATTTGGAAATGCGCGCCGCACTGCCAATGGCGTGGACTTTAATCGTTTGTTGTTAATCACAGCCGTATTAACTCGCCGTGTTGGATTAAAACTTGCCGAGCAAGATGTGTTTGTTAACGTGGTGGGCGGGATTCAAATTGACGAGCCCGCCGCCGACTTAGCCATTGCCGCCGCCATTGCATCCTCATGGAAAGATTTGCCTGTGAAAGCAGATGTTGTTTTCGTTGGTGAAATTGGTTTGGCAGGTGAGTTGCGTATGCCGAGTCAAATGATGGCGCGGTTACGAGAAGCGCAAAAGTTGGGCTTCAAAACCGCCATTGTGCCAAAGGCTTTACGAAAAGGGGAAGAATATCCGAAAGGGATTGAGATTGTGGAAGTTCGTTCACTTGACCAAGCGTTAGATGCGGCGATAAAGAGGAATTAAGAGAGTAGAGAATAGAGTGTAGAGAACTTTCATTATTCGGTGCGGACTAAAGTCCTTCCTCAGTTCGTGCAAGCGCTTCGCGCTTAAGTCCCGAAGGGACTTCTTTGTACTGAGCGAGGGATTTATCCCGACGCGATTTAGGAGTAAATTATGTGCAGAAGTATTAAACCTTTACGAAATATGGACCATCCCGTCACGGAGCAAGAGATTTACGAAGCGGCGCTGCAATATGTGAGGAAAGTGAGCGGGTATCGCAAGCCATCTAAAGCGAATGAAGAGGCATTTAATAAGGCGATTGCAGAAGTGGCTGAGGCAACGAGGAAGATGTTGGGGGCGCTTCCTCACGCTATAAAAGTAGAGCGGATGAAGAATCCCTAAGACGATAGGGAGCAAACAATGAAAAGTGCTTAACAGTCTGCGGTCTATCGTCCACCGTCTATCATCAGCATTAAACAAACTTTCGCACTTCATGGTAAAAGAGGGGATATGAAATACATTTCCCAAAAAGATGTTTATTGGATACTTCCATTATCCGCCCTGCTTGGCGCATTTTTATCGTCTATTCAAAACGGCGGCTGGCTGAGTTTTTCTTTTCTCTTTCTTTTTTCATTTGCGCTCCTAACGATTACAACGCGCTGGGCAAGCGCTCACAAAACGCTTGCTATCGTCGTTTCATTAGCGTTCATCTTACGTTTTGGCGGCGGCGTGGCAACCTACCTTGCCCTTCCTATTTATGGCTACCCCGAAGATGAAGAACAAAGCGCAGGCTTCGTTTATACCGACGCCTACCGCCGCGACGCACAAGCATGGGAACTATCGCAATCGAGTCAACCTATACTCAACGCTTTCAACGAACAGTTTGCTTACGACCAATACGGCGGTTTGCTGGCGTTTAGCGCGTTTGTTTACCGCTATCTTTCGCCCGATGCGCACCGCGAGTTGCTGCTTGTTTTAATTTCCGCCTTAATGGGAACATTGGGGATTCCGTTTTTATGGAAAGCCCTACAACTTCAATTCGATGAAAAAACCGCTTCTCTCTCTTCGTGGATATTTGCTCTATACCCCGAAAGCGTTTTACTCGGGGGAAGCGCCATGCGCGAGCCGTATCTGCTGGCGTTTAGCGCCTTCGCATTGTGGGGATTTGCGGATTGGCAAAAGCGCAAAAACACAACATCTTTATTATGGCTTGCTATCGGAATGATGGGCATGCTATTGGTTTCGCCTTCCATTGCTTTGGTCACTTTGGTCATTTTGGCGGGTTGGTATTATTTTGATAGCGGGCGCGGTCAAATTTCATGGTGGATGATTCTAATCGCCGCCGTTATATTTTTCATTGGGGTGTTTATTCTCTCTTCAGCGCTGACGCGCGGAAATTTAACAGGCAACTCGCCGTTTGATGTGATTAATAACTTCGTGCGCGAATCTTTGAAATGGAACGTGTTCAAAATAGAAGAAGGCTCTGGCTGGGTGCAAAAATTGTTCGATGAAATGCCCCAATGGATGCAAATGCCCTTTGTAATGATTTATGGGTTTTTACAACCCGTTTTACCCGCAATTTTGATTTACCCAACAACCATTGTCTGGAAAATCATTGGCATTTTGAGGGCAGTCGGTTGGTATGCCCTGATTCCCCTGATGATTCTGTCTCCGTTAGCAGGGGCAACTTTCCCCGAAGTGAAGAGGCGTAAGGTCATCTTGTGGTTGAGTTTTATCGTCATCGCTTGGATTCTTTTCACAGCCTTACGCGGCGGCGGCGACCAATGGGATAATCCGCGCTATCGAAATATTTTGTTTTTGTGGCAGGCGATTTTGGCGGGGCAGGTGTGGGTGTGGCAACGTCAAACAAAAAACGCTTGGTTGCCGCGTGTGGCGCTGATGGAATTGGTTTTGGTGTTGGTGTTTGGCAATTGGTATTTAGAACGATATGTGTATATCGGAATTGAATTGCCGTTTCAACAAATGGTTGCCATGATTGTGGGCGCGTGGGCTGTAATTTTTGCGTGGGGCATTTGGCGCGACCGTCGGCAACATCGTGTATAATTCAGCGACTGAATTTTGAACAGGAGTTTTCATGCCTACCGCTTTGTTAACAGGAATTACAGGGCAAGACGGTTCGTACCTTGCTGAATTATTATTGAAAAAAGGCTATCGAGTCATTGGCGTAGCGCGTCGTTCTAGCACGGTCAATTATGAACGTATTTATCATTTGTTAGACGATATTACGGTGGTGCAAGGCGATTTACAAGACCAAGGCTCTTTGCTGGCAATGCTCGAAGAATATGAACCGACAGAAGTGTATAACTTAGCGGCGCAATCGTTTGTGCCTACGTCGTGGAATCAACCCGCGCTTACAGGCGATATTACCGCCATTGGCGTAACCCGCATGTTAGAAGCCATTCGTTTTGTAAACCCCAAGATTCGTTTTTATCAGGCGTCGTCTAGCGAAATGTTTGGCAAGGTAATGGAAGTGCCGCAAAGCGAAGAGACGCCGTTTTACCCGCGCAGCCCGTATGGCGTGGCAAAAGTGTATGGGCATTGGATTACGGTGAATTATCGAGAGTCGTTTGATATTTTTGCCGTTTCGGGAATTTTGTTTAACCACGAAAGCCCGCGCCGCGGCTTAGAATTTGTGACGCGCAAAATTTCAGACGGCGTGGCAAGAATTAAGACAGGCAAAGCCAAAGAATTGCGCTTAGGAAATTTAGAAGCCCAACGCGATTGGGGCTTTGCCGGCGATTATGTGGAAGCGATGTGGTTGATGCTTCAACAAGATAAACCAGACGATTACGTCGTCGGCACAGGCGAAACGCATTCGGTGCGCGAGTTTTGCGAAATTGCCTTTTCGCACGTCGGCTTAGACTATAAAGAATTTGTGGTGATGGACGAAAAATTTTATCGCCCCGCAGAGGTGGATTTATTAATCTCCAACCCTGCCAAAGCGCGTAAACAATTACAATGGCAACCGAAAGTTTCGTTCAAACAACTGGTGACCATGATGGTAGATGCGGATGTGGAACGTCACCAAAAAAGCTAAACCAATCTTCCGTTAAACATGAAGCGTTTTTTCAATACCGTCCAAGAGAAATTATCTCATCCTGCGGCGCCGTTATGGCTGACGGGGGCGGGGGGGCTTTTCTACTTACTGCAAGGGCTTATTTACGCTCATACTACCGTCACAAGTTTAGATGAAGGCGCATACTTATTAAAAGGCATTATGTTTGTGCGCGGCGTGTACGAACCGTTTGAGCCGTATGGACCTTTAACAAATAAAGCCCCATTTGCGTTTTTGATTCCGGGCTTTGCCGAATATATTTTTGGCGCAGGCTTACGCACAGGAAGATATTTCTTTTTATTCATTGGCTTATTAACTTTATTGGGCGTATGGTTGGCGGTGCGTCATTGGGCAAGCGATTGGTTTGCGGCGGGAGCGGTGTGGGTATTTGCCCTCAGCCCAATGATTATCAAACTGCATGTTCGCGCTGTGTCGCAAGTCTTAATTGCTTGTATGTTGGCGTGGGTTTGCGCGTTGATTGTAAGAAAATATAGCAAACCTTGGCAGATAATTGCCGGCTCTTTATTAGCCGCCCTAGCGGTCATGACTCGCCAAAACATGGCGCCCATTCTTCTGTTTGTTGTGTTATACGCGTTTTGGCAACACGGTAAAGAAAAAGGTTTATTAGCCTTATTAACAGGCGGGTTATTTTTCTTAGCGGTTCATGCTTATTACTGGCCCCACATCCTTCAAATTTGGGCGCCATGGTTTCCTGAAAACCTCACCCCCTTTTTAGACCCATTTCGTTTACCTAAAGACGCGCAAGCCGTGTGGGACCCCGCCATTGATTTCCCGAATCGCGTCAACGCTTTTTTTCAAGGCATTCGCTATCATTTCATCCCCATGATTGGAAGCGTCTTTGCATTATTTTTCTGGCGCAAGTTAAAACAACTCCAATCTCAAGACGCCTTTCGCGCGTTTGTGTTTTTAGCGGTTTCTTATTTTAGTTTATGGCTATTACATGCTTGGGCGTCGCTCGCCAGCGAATATGAAAGCTACAGTTGTGTGTTTTGCTTTTCAAATTACCTCGCATTTTTCGACCCGCTCGGCATTTTATTATTCGCCATCGCATTCGCTTCGCTAAAAGAATTTTCGCTCGCCCGTTGGACAGCCATCATCCTCATCCCGTTCATTTTGTTGACCTCGACTGGAATGGGTTTCTCAAATTTTGAAAACGTCTCCGCTTCTTTAACCGACCTTCAACTTGTGCCGCGCATTCGCGCCGGGCAGATTCTCCCAGTCTTCATTTCTCTTGAAGACGCCCTCAAATACGGGCTAAATTTTGAGCCAGTTCAAATCAAACGCGCAGCGGGCGCGGGGATTGGCTTATTGCTCGGCTTAATCTCCATTATCGTTGCCTATTATGTTTGGAAGAGAAAGCAAAGCAATTTTTCGCTCGCCCTCATCAACTCGTTCTTGATAATCGGCTTATTACTCTCGCCTCTTCTCCATCTCGGCGAAAGCAAACTCGACTGCCCCACAGACCTCATCCTCGCCAACGAACAAGTGGGCGAATATCTTGCCAGCGTTATCCCAGCGGATAGTCTGGTATATTGGGATGGCGGCTTATCGTTTGTGCCAATGCTATATGTGCCGCACGCAAACATATTCCCCGCGCAAATTAACGATGGGTACGCCTATCGCCGCGGCGGAGACGCCGACCTCTTAAACCGTTTTGGCTACTGGAACAGCGTTTCTTTAGTCGCATGGCGAGAGAGCGCCGATATTTTTATTATAGAAGAAAAACGTTTTGAATCTTGGAGCGACTACCTCGCTCCTGAAACATTTCACGAATTTGCGCCCCCGCCAGCCGCCCCCTCATGCGCTGAAGGCGCAGGCTTAAGGATTTTTCAAAGAAAATGAACTTATCTATTGTCATTCCCGTTTATAACGAACATGCCAACTTGCCAATGCTGTTCGAGGCAATTTACGCCACCATGAAAAACATTAATCAATCATGGGAAGCCGTCTTTGTGGATGACGGCAGCGCCGATAACAGCCTTGAGATTCTACAAAGTTACGCTCAAAAAGACCCAGAACATATTCGAGTCGTTTCGTTTCGAAGAAATTTCGGCCAAACTGCCGCCATTGCCGCTGGCATTGATTACTCCGCAGGCGACATCATCGTTTTACTTGATGCAGACATGCAAAACGACCCAGCCGATATTCCCTTATTGCTCGCAAAATTAGACGAAGGCTACGACCTAGTGAGCGGCTGGCGCATTAACCGAAAAGACAACGCCCTCACCCGCAACTTCCCTTCCATGATTGCCAACAAAATTATCTCATGGGTCACTGGGGTGCATTTACACGACTACGGATGTACCCTCAAAGCCTATCGCCGCGAAGCGCTAGAAGGTTTTCGTTTATACGGAGAAATGCACCGCTTCATCCCCGTCTATGCCAGCTCCGTCGGCGCAAAGATTACAGAAATGCCCGTCAACCATCACCCGCGCCGTTTTGGAAAAACCAAATACGGCATGGAAAGAACCGTTAAAGTCATTTTAGATTTATTTACGGTCAAATTCCTCGTCTCATACTCCGCAAAACCGATTTATGTTTTTGGCAGCGCGGGCGGTTTTCTTATCGTATCTAGCGTCATCCTATTTACTTACTTATTCATCCGAAGAGTATTTTTTGCGGTTGCTCTTTCCACCTCGCCCCTTCTACCCATGACCGCTATGTTTTTTATATTAGGCTTTCAATCTATCCTTATGGGTTTAATTGCCGAAATGCTCGTGCGCACCTATCACGAATCGCAGCGTAAACCCACCTACACCATTCGTAAAAAAATCAATATTGCCGAATAATCTTGTGAACTCACAGAACGAAAGAATTCAAAACTTATGGCGGCTTGCAGGCACGCTCCTGGCATTAATTTTGCTGTCTATATTAATCCGCGAAGAAAGCGGCGCAGAAATCATTTCAGCGCTTAAAAACATAAAACCCTTTTACTTCATCTTAGGCATATTGGTCATGCTCGTCTCACGCATGTTTGTTGTATTACGTTGGCACATTTTGCTCCGTTCCGCTCAAGTGAAGATTCCCTTTCTGCGAACCGCCATGCTCACCTTCACTGGGTTGTTCTCGTCAAACTTTTTGCCAACCACCATCGGCGGCGATGTGGTTCGCTTAACAGGCGCCATGCAATTAGGATACGACCGCGCCATTTGCCTCGCCTCTCTTGTCGCCGATAGATTAATCGGCATGGCGGGGATGCTCTTTGCGCTTCCCTTCGGGTTGATGCCTGTTTTTTCCAACCCCAATAGTTTACAAGCCTTCAGCCTCGCCCCGCTGGTTACAAAAATCCGCGAATTTATTCATAGAACCTTAAGCGCGTTTTCCATTTGGTTCAAAAAACCAAAAGCATTAATGTATTCGCTTTTATTTACGTTTGGCAACATGGCTTGCATTTTTGCCGCAATCTATTTACTTGCCGAAGGCATGAGCGACCATCTTTCCTATTGGCTTATTGCGGGGTTATGGAGTCTCACCTACTTCGTTACGCTTATTCCCATTTCTATTAATGGCTTTGGCGTGCAAGAACTTTCGCTCACATTTTTACTTTCTCGGCTGGGGGGTTTAACCCCTGCAGAAAGCCTCACCATTGCTATTCTAATCAGGCTGTTGTTTATCATCACCAGTTTACCGGGCGCAATTTTTTTGCCTTCCATTCTCGCCGCTATAAACGCCAAACCCGAGCCGCCAACCTAACCTTATGAAAATTCTCGTTATCATTTACGAATTCCCCCCCATTGGCGGCGGCGGCGGCAGGGCGGCTTACGATATTTGCAAAGCGCTTGCCGCGCGCGGGCATGAGGTGACCGTGTTAACCGCTCACATGCGCGGCTTGCCAAAAAGAGAAAGAAAAGACGGCATTCGCCTTGTGCGCGTTTCCTCTTTGCGAACCGAAGCGTTTGCCGCAAGTTTTACAACCATGCTTGCCTTTATCTTAGCGGGGTTTTGGGTTGGGCTGGGGCTACTGATATTTCACCGCCCTCATATCATTCATACACACTTTGCCGTTCCTTCCGGCGCGTTAGCATGGGCGCTCTCAACGCTTACAGGAGTTCCATATATACTCACGGCTCACTTGGGCGATGTGCCGGGCGGCGTACCTGAAAAAACCGCCAGTTGGTTTCGCTGGCTGCAACCCTTTACAAAACCGATTTGGAAGCGCGCCAAAAAAGTGATTGCCGTCAGCGAGTTTACCCGCCAATTGGCGTTAAAACATTACGATGTCCATATTCAAGTCATTCCAAACGGAGCGGACGTCTTACGCCTGCTTCCTCGCCCGCTTGAAACAAACCGCCCACCGCGCCTTGTATTTGCCGGCAGGTTTGTTTCACAAAAAAACCCGCTGGCTATCGTACGCATTCTCGCTCAACTAAAAAATTTAGATTGGACATGCGCCATGCTAGGCGATGGACCTTTATTTGCCGAAGTCAAACATGCAATTGAAACGCATCGCCTGCAAGAAAGATTTTACCTATCGGGCTGGGTAACCCCAGAAGACGTGATACAAGAATTTTCAAAAAGCGATATATTGCTAATGCCTTCTTTTTCCGAAGGATTGCCAGTGGTGGGCGTGCAAGCCTTAACCAAAGGGTTGGCGATTGTAGCGAGCGATATTGGCGGTTTTTTAGACTTGGTGGAGCATGAAAAAAACGGCTACTTAATCGAAGCGCACAACGAAACCGCATTTGCGCAAGGAATAAAAAATTTAATTTCAAACCCTGCGCTATTAAAAACATTTCGCCAAGCAAGTTTAGAAAAAGCAAAACGATTTGATATTGAAAAAATCGCCGATGAATATGAACAAATCATGCAGGATGTTTCCAATGCCAAATAAAACCATTGCAACGGTCGTCGGCGCGCGCCCGCAATTTATCAAAGCGGCGCCTGTTTCGCGCGCCCTAAAAAACGCCTTTCAAGAAATTTTGATTCACACCGGGCAACATTACGACTATGGCATGTCGGATATTTTTTTTGAAGAAATGGAAATGCAAAAACCCGCCTTTCATTTAGGCGTTGGCGGGGGAGGGCACAGCGAACAAACGGGAAAAATGTTAATTGAACTTGAAAAAGTCATTCAATCCATACAACCAAACCTCGTGCTGGTTTACGGAGACACAAACTCCACGCTGGCAGGCGCGCTCGCCGCGGCAAAAGCAAACATCCCCGTCGCGCATATTGAAGCGGGCTTACGCTCCTATAACCGCGCCATGCCAGAAGAAATCAACCGCGTATTGACCGACCATATTTCCACATTTTTATTTTGCCCAACCCATGTTGCCGTCAATAATTTAGCAAAAGAAGGAATCGCCAACGGCGCGCATCAAGTAGGCGATGTGATGTTTGACGCGCTTCTTCATAACCTGACGCTTGCTCGCAAAAAGTCGAACGTTTTATCTCGCCTCAACATTGCCAAAGGCGAATATGCGCTTGCCACCATTCACCGCGCCGCCAATACAGATAATAAAGAAAAACTAAAATCTATTTTAGAAGGTTTGGCAGGCTTAGAAACAAAAATCATCTTGCCGCTTCACCCGCGCACACGCAAGATGATGAATGAATGGAATGTAGCGGTTAACAAAAATATTGATTTAATCGAACCCGTCGGCTATTTTGATATGCTCATCTTACAAGAAAACGCAAACTGCATTCTGACAGACTCTGGCGGCGTGCAAAAAGAAGCGTATCTTTTAGGCGTGCGTTGCATTACTTTGCGCGAAGAAACAGAATGGGTTGAAACTGTGGAAGCGGGTTGGAATACATTGGTGGGAACAAACGCGCATTTGATTCAAAACGCCTTTGCAAATTGGTTTCCAAGCGCCGAGCGGGCAACGTTTTATGGAAACGGCGACGCCGCATTGAAAATTACCGAAATATTGAAGCAAAACTTATAGGCGCGCTCTCATCAACCTCTAACTTGACAGGGCGGCGTTTCTATGTGAGAATTCAAAAACTGAATGCTCATGCTATGACCGACATCAAAAATCACGAATACAACTTACTGAACGAAATCGCCAACGACTCGATGGTGACGCAGGCAAATTTATCTGACCGTTTAGGCATTGCCGTTGGAAGCGTCAATTGGTATATCAAGCGTTTAATTAAACGCGGCTGGGTGAAAGTCTCTCATTTAGACCGCACGCGGTTAAAATACGACCTGACTTCAGAAGGGATGAAAGTATTTACCCAACGCGCTCTTTCATACGCCAAAGATTCCTTAAAAGTCTATACCCAATTCCGCGAGAAAGCGCGCGCCCTCGCGCTGGAACTGAAACAACAAGACGTGAAAACAGTTTATTTGAACGGCAACGACGAAATGATGGATATTCTGCGGCTTAGTTGCATTGAGGCGGGCATTCAAATTAGCAACTTACCCGAAGAGGTGATTCTCGAAGTCAAAGGGCAAGAGTATCAAATAAAACATCGAAACGGAAAACGCCATGCCTAAGAATTTTGCCGTTATCGGCGTGGGCGGGTATATTGCTCCGCGTCACTTGCAGGCGATTCGCCACACAGGCAACCGCTTGCTTGCGGCGGTGGACCCAAAAGACTCCGTTGGCATTTTAGATTCATATTCTTACGATGTGCAATTTTTTACCGAAATTGAACGTTTTGACAGGCATTTAGAAAAATTACGCCGCAAGCCTGAAGAAGAACGCATTCACTTTGTTTCGGTTTGTTCGCCCAACTATTTGCACGACGCGCACTGCAGGTTGGCTTTGCGCGTCGGCGCAGACGTGATTTGCGAAAAACCTTTGGTGATTAACCCATGGAATTTTGACGCGCTGGAAGAATTAGAAAACGAAACCAACCGCCGCATTTACACCGTTTTACAACTGAGAGTCCACCCTGAATTAATTAAATTGAAAGAATCTTTGCATAACTCAACCACAAAGCATGAAGTGCAATTAACCTACATCACCAGCCGCGGACCTTGGTATCACGTCTCATGGAAGGGACAAGCGGAAAAATCGGGCGGCATTGCCACGAATATTGGCGTGCATTTTTTTGACCTGCTATTATGGCTGTTTGGTTCGGCGCAAGGCATAAAAGTTTACTATTCAGACGATAGACGCATGTCGGGCTTTATGGAGTTGGAGCGCGCAAACGTGAAATGGTTTTTATCGGTAGATAAGAACGACCTGCCCGAATCTTCAAAAGTAAATAACAAACCAACGTTCCGCTCGATTACCGTGGATGGCAAAGAAATTGAATTTTCAGAAGGCTTTACCGACTTGCACACAAAAGTTTATGAAGAAACGTTAGCGGGGCGCGGCTTTGGAATCGCTGACGCGCGCCCTTCGATTGAACTTACATACGCCATTCGTACCGCTCACATTTCGCCGAAAGACGATTTGATTCATCCGATATTGAAAAAATAAAATGACAGAGTATTTCGTTCACGAATCTAGTTATGTAGATGAAGGCGCTGAAATTGGCGCAGGCACAAAGATATGGCATTTTTGCCACATTATGCCGCGCGCAAAAATTGGCGAGCGCTGCAACATTGGTCAAAACGTTTTGGTTTCGCCCGATGTGACGATTGGCAACAATGTGAAAATTCAAAATAACGTTTCGCTTTATACGGGCGTTATTATTGAAGATGATGCCTTTCTTGGACCTTCGATGGTTTTTACAAACGTAATCAATCCGCGCAGTCATGTTAATCGCAAAGACGAATATCAAAAAACGTTGGTTCGCAAAGGCGCGTCTATTGGCGCAAACGCCACAATTGTGTGCGGCACAACGCTGGGGCAATATTGTTTTGTGGGCGCGGGGGCGGTCGTCACTAAAGATGTGCCAGATTATGCGCTAGTGTATGGCAACCCCGCTAAAATTCACGGGTGGGTGTGTCAATGCGGCGAGCAAATCAAATTTGATAGCGAACGCGCAACCTGCTTCAAGTGTGGGAAAAAATATACGAAGCAGAATCAAACTGTCACCGAAGAAAGAGGCGCATAATGATTCCATTGGTTGATTTAACCGCGCAATATCGTTCCATCAAAAAAGAAATCGATTCGGCTGTCTTCTCCACTTTAGAATCGGGGCATTTTATTTTAGGACCGCAAGTGACAAAATTTGAAGAAGACATCGCTTCGCTTCTTGGTCTTAACTTTGGGGTTGGTCTTGCTTCGGGAACAGACGCTTTGGTTTTGGCATTGCGCGCTTTAGACGTGGGCGCTGGCGATGAAGTGATTATTCCCGCATATACTTTTTTTGCAACGGCTGGCACAGTGATGAGCGTGGGCGCAAAACCGGTGATGGTGGATATTGACCCGCACAGTTATCAGATTGACGTGAACAAAATTGAAGCGGCGATTACCTCAAAAACAAAAGCGATTATCCCCGTGCATTTATATGGCCACCCTGCCGAGATGAATCCGATTTTAGAAATTGCGCGCAGACACAATTTGAAAGTGATTGAAGACAACGCGCAAGGGTTTGGCGCGGAATATTTAGGAAAGAAAACGGGTTCGTTTGGCGATATTGGTTGTTTGAGCTTTTTCCCTACAAAAAATTTAGGCGCGTTTGGCGATGGCGGTATGGTCGTAACCAATGATTCTAAATTAGCCGAACGAATGCGTATGTTGCGAACGCATGGCTGGAAGAAAAAATATTATTCGGAAGAAGTGGGCTACAACAGCCGTTTGGATGCAATGCAAGCCGCGATTTTGCAAGCCAAACTTCCGTATGTTGATACTTGGAATGAAAAACGCCGCACGTTGGCAAAACGATACAACGAACATCTTGCGCCTTTCGGCATTGTGACGCCGCTTGAAAAAGAATGGGCGAAGCATGTCTATCATTTGTATATTATCCGTTCTGAAAAGCGCGACGCTTTGCAAACATTTTTGAAAGAAAAAGGCATTGCCTCTGAGGTGTACTACCCAATTCCGCCGCATCTTTCAGAGCCTTGTAAGAAGTTTGGCTATCACGCGGGCGATTTTCCGCACGCGGAGCGGGCTTCGCAAGAAACGTTGGCGTTACCTTTGTACCCTGAATTGACGGAAAGCCAGCAGGATGAGGTAATTGGGGCGGTGAAAGCGTTTGTGGGTTGACAGAATCTCGTTCCCGTGCGAGAATTCAGAAACTGAATGCTCAAATGGATATTAAGGTTTTTATTCAAGCGCGGATGAGTTCCTCTCGCTTTCCAGGTAAAGCGCTTGCCCCAGTCAATGGAAAACCCATGATTTGGCGAGTTGTTGAGCGCGTGAAGCAAGAATTTGATAGCGCCGCCATTGTTGTGGCTACCAGTGAAGAAATATCCGACGACCCACTGGCTTTGTATGTGCAATCTTTGGGTATAAAAATATTTCGCGGCTCATTAGAAAACGTCTTTGGCAGGTTTCGGGCTTGTTTGCAAGAAAACCCATGCGATTGGTTTTTTCGCATCAGCGCCGATAGTCCGTTATTGAATAGTAAGATATTGAAAATAATGACTTCGTATGTGGATGAGTCTTTAGATTTGATTACAAACGCGCAAAAACGAACCTTTCCGCATGGTCATAGCGTGGAATTGTTGAACGCAAAAACGTTTCGCAACATAGAATCGAATAAATTATCTGACGATGACCGCGAGCATGTGACAAAATTTTATTACGCCCACCCGAGCGAATTTCGTATTTTGAACCTTGAAAACACAGACCCTCATTACGCAAAATTAAATTTTGTTGTGGATACTTTAGACGATTTGCGCCGCGTGGAAGAGTTGGAAACAAATTTTCAATACGACTTCCTTCCGCATGTGAAAGCGACCGAATGAAAAAAATAGGCGTAGCGGTTATTGGTTTAGGGATTGGCGAGCGGCATTTACGCGCCTATCATCGAGACGCTCGGTGTCAGATTCGTTGGGCGTTAGACCATGACAAGGTCAAGGCGAAGAATTTGGCTGAGGAAACAGGAGCAGGCGTTGCGTCAAGTTATGAAGCGATTTTGAAAGATGAGGATGTGCAAATCGTTTCTATCGCATCGTTTGACGACGACCATGCCCGCCAAGTGATTCAGGCAATCAACGCGGGCAAGCATGTCTTTGTTGAAAAGCCATTGTGCCAAACTATAGACCAATTACAAGAGATTCAAAGAGCGTGGTCAAAGCATAATGGAAGGATAAAACTTGTTTCGAATCTAGTTTTACGCGCGGCGCCCGTCTATCAATGGCTGAAAGAAAAAATTGTCTCCGGCGAATTTGGAAAGATTTATTCTTTTGACGGCGAATATTTATACGGACGTTTACATAAGATTACCGACGGATGGCGCAACGCCGTTGAAAATTATTCGGTAATGGAAGGCGGCGGCGTGCATTTGATTGATTTGATGCTGTGGCTAACCAACGAACGCCCACAAACCGTTTTTTCGATGGGCAATCGTATTTCTACCGAAGGCACAAAATTTAGCTACAATGATTTTGTGGCGTCTATGTTGCAAATGAAATCGGGTTTGGTGGCGCGCATTACGGCAAATTTTGGCAGCGTGCATCGGCACCAGCATGTAGTGCGGGTGTTTGGCACAAAAGCCACATTTATTTACGATGACTTGGGCGCGCGTGTGCATTGGACGCGCGATGAAGATAAAAAAGCCGAGAAGTTGAATCTTCCAACTTTACCAGCCGATAAAGGCGACTTGATTCCTGATTTTGTTTCGGCAGTTTTGGAGGATAAAAACGTCAATGAACAAACTCAAGCCGCATTTGACGGATTAAGCGTCAGCGCCGCGTGCGACCGCGCTTTGATTACAAAAAGACTGGAGACGATAAAATATTTATGACAACTCGCAACTTACCCTTTGGTAAACCATGGATTGGCGATGAAGAAAAAAACGCCGTGCTGGAAGTTTTATCTGGCGACGTATTAACGCACGGACCTCAAAGCAAAGCCTTTGAAGAAGAATTTGCCGAATACATGGGCGGCGGATATTGTGTATCTGTCAGTTCGGGTATGGCGGCATTACACTTAAGTTATTTAGAAATGGGGATTGGCGCAGGCGATGAAGTGATTGTGCCAGCCGAAACGCATGTTGCAACCGCGCATGCCGTGGAACTTGTTGGAGCGCGCCCCGTATTTTTAGATTGCGAACCAACGACCGGCAATATTGACGTATCTAAACTAGAAAGCCTGATTACAAAGAAAACAAAAGCCATCAGCATGGTTCATTTTCTTGGCGTGCCTTGTGAAATGGACGCAATTATGAAGATTGCAGATAAATATGGATTAAAGGTGATTGAAGATTGCGCTTTAGCCATTGGGGCGCGTTATAAAGGCACACATGTCGGTTTGATTGGCGACACAGGCTGCTACTCGTTTTACCCCGTCAAACATATTACAACAGGCGATGGCGGCATGTTTGTCACCAAGCATAAAGAGGTGGCGGCGCGCGTCATGAAAATTCGCGGCTTTTATGTGGATAAAACGTTTGCCGAACGCACAATCCCCGGCATGTACGATACGCTTGGGCTTGGCTTAAATTATCGCATGAGCGATATTAACGCTTCGATCGGTCGCCAACAATTAAGACGAATGGGTGTGATTCGTGAAAAACGCGAAGCAAACTTCAAAGCCTTGAAATCGGGGCTCTCAAATATTTCCGGTATTTCAATTTTAGATTCTCAAAATAAAGACGCCGTCTCCAGTTTTTATTGTTTGAGCGTGGTGCTAGAAAAACCGCTAGACGCCAAGCGCATTGAGATTGTGAAAAAATTAAACGCCGCAGGCATTGGCACAAGCGTATATTACCCTCAGCCTGTCCCGCGTATGTCGTATTATCAAAATAAATATGGATACAACGCGGCGGATTTTACCGGCGCGGAACGAATCAGCGACCAATCCATTGCTTTGCCTGTCGGTCCGCATCTGACGACCGACGACATGGCGTATATATCCCAAACCTTTTCTTCCATTTTGAAGGAGTTGAACTAATGACCGTTGAATTAATTCCCCTAAAAGATAGGCGCATTGCCATTATTGGCGGCGCAGGCTTTATTGGACACAACCTTGCGCTTGCGTTAAAGTCTAAGGGCGCGCAAGTTGAAATTATTGACGGGTTGCAAGTTAATAATTTACTTACCTACACCTCAGCCGATACCAATGTCCCTAATCGCGACTTGTATGTAAAAATAATAAACCAACGTTTGGAATTGTTGCGTGAAGCCCAAATTCCATTGCATGTGCAAGACGCTAGAGATTATCACGCTCTATCTCGCTTATTGACTCAAATTAACCCGCAGGTCATTATTCATCTTGCGGCTATTTCTCATGCGGGGAAATCGAACAAAGACCCATACAGCACCTTTGACCATAGCCTGCGAACCTTAGAAAACGCTTTAGATAACGCGCGCGGCAAAGTGGAACATTTCATTTTTCTTTCTTCTAGCATGGTGTATGGTAACTTCTTGACCGAAGAAGTGGAAGAAACCCACCCTCTTGAGCCAATTGGCATTTATGGCGCGTTAAAAGTGGCTGGCGAGAAAATGGTCATCGCTTATCAACAAGTGTTTGGGTTGCCATACACGATTATTCGCCCCTCTGCTTTATATGGTCCGCGTTGCGTCAGCCGCCGCGTTGGGCAAATTTTTATTGAAAGCGCCATGAAAGGCGGAACGCTAAAAATTGACGGCGACGGAAACGAAAAACTTGACTTTACTTATATTGACGACTTAACCAACGGTATTGCCCGCGTGATTGAACATCCAAATTCACGCAACCAAATTTTTAATATGACCTATGGTAAATCTCGTTCCATTAATGATTTGGTGAAAATCATCAAAGAACATTTCCCTGAAGCGCCCGTAGAGTTTGTGCCGCGAGACAATCTGATGCCTTTCCGCGGCACCTTAAGCGTTAAGAAACTAGACGAATTAATTGGCTATAAACCCACTCACCCCATTGATATTGGCTTCCCGAAATACATTAACTGGTACAAAGAATTAGACCCCAGCGGCAAGTTTTGGATGGACATAAAGGTTAGTGGATGAAGTTTGTAAGCGACGCATGGTTGAGCGAAGTCTTTGGATATGACGTTTTCAAAGCGCACCTTGAAAACAATGAAACCCTAGACTCAAAAAGCATCTTTCCCAAAGAACTTCCTAAACGTGCATTTTATTATGCCAAAACGCCAGTGACTGCGATTTCGCAAGTTAGCGACTTAACAAACGCTGGCTTTCGCGTCGTTGACGTAAACGTTACTTTTGAACGCCAGCCTGAAAACATCGCCTCCGCCGAAAACATCATTGTCCGTGACGTAAAGCCTGAAGATGAAACGGATATTTTGAACATTGCCGAAACTTCTTTTATCTATTCGCGTTTTCATCTTGACCCTCACGTTTCAAAAGAACTAGCGGATAAAATTAAACGAGAATGGATTGCGAACTACATCCGAAAACAAAGAGGCGAAAGACTGCTTGTGGCTGAAATCAACGGCAAGCCCGCAGGTTTTTTAGCGGAACTCGCCACAAATGAAAAAGTTGGCGTAATTGATTTAATTGGCGTTGATAAAACCATGCAAGGGCAAGGCGTTGGTAAAAGGCTCGTTCAATATCATATTAACGATGCTGTAAAAAAATATTCCAACCTGCTGGTTGGCACGCAAATTGCCAATATTCCGTCTATGCGACTTTATCAAACCTGTGGATATGAAATTTCAAATTCAACCTATGTATTGCACGCGCATGTGAATGAAGGTAAAGTAATTTAATGAAAATCAATCATCGTGACTTAACCCGTGAAAGAATATTGATTGCCGAAATTGGCAATAATCACGAAGGCGATTCGAACCTTGCCCTTGAACTTGCTCATGCCGCTGTAGAGTCAGGCGCAGATGTTGTAAAGGTTCAAGTCATTAATCCAGAACGTTTGGTCAATATCAGTCAAACTGCGCGCATTGAACAACTCACGCGCTTTCGTTTGCCCATGCAAACCTTTGAAGAAATGGCAAAGATTGCTCGCTCAAAAGGCGCGTTATTTATGGCTTCCGCTTTTGATGTTGATTCGCTTGAAGAAATTAATCCACTGCTTGACGGAATCAAAATTGCATCAGGCGACTTGGATTTTCATCCATTGCTTATCAAAGCCGCTTCTCTTAATAAACCGATGATTCTTTCAACGGGCATGAGCGCCTTAGCGGAAATAAAAACATCAGTAGATGTTATCGTCTCTGCTCTTAATTCAGGCTTGCTTGCCGACCATTTAGCATTGCTTCACTGTGTGAGTTTGTATCCTGCCGCTTTAGCGGACGCAAACCTAAAAGTAATTCAAACTTTACAAAAAGAATTTAACTTAACAGTCGGCTACTCCGACCATACGCTTGGTATTGAAGCGGCAGTCGCCTCATTAAGCGTAGGCGCAAGAATTATCGAAAAGCATTTCACCCTTGATAAAACGCGCACAACGTTTCGCGACCATGCACTCTCTGCAGACCCTGCCGACATGCGCCGCCTTGCGGATGCGATTCATCAATACGATGCCATGCTCGGCACAGGCGAGAAAAATATCTCCGAAGCGGAAGCAGGCATGAGCGAAGTGGCGAGGCGGAGTATCGTCGCCGCAAAAGACTTATCCGCAGGAATCATCTTGAGCGAATCAGATTTTGACTGCATTCGTCCGCGCAATGGATTGCCGCCTTATGAGATTTCATCTTTGGTTGGTAAAAAATTAAAAACATCACTAAAGCGCCATGATGTTTTCTTGAAAGAGCATGTGGAGTAATTATGTGCGGCATTGCTGGCTATTACGGAACGAATACCATTGCGGAAGAAAAAATAAATTTATGTCTTAAATTGATGGGGCAACGCGGACCCGACCAAACCGAATATCGTCATTTTGCAAATGGCGAGAATAATACTTATTTGTTGTTCGCGCGCCTTGCCATTATTGATTTGGATGAGCGCGCCAATCAACCGTTTCATTCAGAAAATAAATGGATGATTTTTAACGGCGAAATGTATAACTATTTAGAACGCCGCGCTGAGTTGCAAGCCAAAGGCGTTACATTCAAAACAGAATCAGACACTGAAGTGATGTTGAAATCATTGCATCATGATGGTTTATCTTCATTAGATAAATGCGAAGGCATGTGGGCGTTTGCTCTGTATGACGAAAAAGACGGCTCGCTTACCTTATGCCGCGATCGCTTTGGCGAGAAACCTTTATATCTGTATAAAGATTCAACAGGTTTGTATTTCGGCTCGGAAATTAAATTTATTACCGCGTTGCTCGGCAAAAAACTTGAAATTAATTACGACCATATTTACCGTTATTTGGTGAATGGATACAAATCGCTGTATAAAGGCGGTCAAAATTTCTTCAAAGGAATTACCGAATTGCCGTCTGGCTCAACGCTTGTTATCCAAAAAGATAACCAAACAAAGCAAGAAAAATATTGGTCTCCATTAATTCAACAAAACGACTCGATGACGTATCGCGAAGCGGTGGCTTGCACGCGCGAAAAATTGATTCGCTCTGTGGAATTGCGTTTGCGCGCCGATGTGCCGCTGGCGTTTTGTATGAGCGGCGGCGTGGATTCAAATTCGTTAATTAGTATTGCCAAAAGAATTTTTAATTACGATGTGCATGGTTTTACCATCGTCAATACCGATGCGCGTTACGAAGAGCAAGATATGGTTGAACATGCCGTTAAAGAATTAAATATTCGGCACACGCCCATTCAAGTTGACACGAACGATTTTCTTCCTAAACTTCGCAAACTTATTCGTTATCATGACGCCCCCGTTTACACCATTTCGTATTATGCCCATTGGATGTTAGCCGAAAGCATTCATAATCACGGTTATCGCATTTCGGTCAGCGGCACCGCGGCGGATGAATTGTTCACAGGGTATTACGACCATCACCTTGCTTATCTTTACGAAATTCAACACGATAAAACGTTACATGCAAAGTCGGTAAAAGCATGGGAAGAGCATATTAAACCGATTGTGCGAAACCCATTTTTGAGCGACCCGGATTTGTTTATTAAGGATAAAACATTCCGCGGCCATATCTATTTGGATGCAGACCGCTTCGCTTCTTACTTGACCTCAGCTTGGTCTGAGCCATTTATAGAGCAGGAATATACTTCTAGTTTGCTTCGCAACCGTATGTTAAACGAAATGTTCCATGAGGCTGTGCCTGTTATTTTGCATGAAGACGATTTGAACTCGATGTATTACTCGGTTGAAAATCGCTCCCCATTTTTAGATAGAGACTTATTTGAATTTGCCAACAGTATTCCCTCGCGCCATTTGATTCAAGAGGGCAGAGCGAAATCTGTTTTGCGCGAAGCCATGCGCGGCATTGCGCCAGATGCCATTGTGGAGAATCGCCGAAAAGTCGGTTTCAACGCGCCCATCTTTTCGTTTTTAGACGTAAACGATAAAACCACGCGCGAAACTTTGCTTGAAGATAGCCCCGTTTTTGAGCATATCAAAAAAGATAAAATTGAAACTTTGCTTTCAAAAGAAAATTTACCAAATAGCGAAAGCAAGTTTTTATTCAACTTTATTAACACTAAACTGTTTTTAGAAGAATTTGAGGCGTGAAATCACAATGACAGCATCAGAAAAAGAAATTAAATCACAAGAAAAAGAATATTATCAATCTCTTGATGAATTTGTGCAGTTATGCAATCAAATGATTGATAAAGGCTTGGCTTACTGGGTTGTTGTCCTTAGTCACGAACTATATCGCTTTTTATATCCCGTTGAGCCGTATGCAAACATTAAATTAGCAGAGCCTGTCAAATTTGTCGTTGAGCATATCAAAAAATTAAACGCTTCTGCAAAAAATGTTTTAGAAACCATTTACCCCTATTCATTTGACCTAAACCAATTTGCCGATATTCGCAAAGAGTCGGATGTGCTTGGTCAGTCTACATCAGATTTGTATGCCGATATGTGGCGCAATTTTGACTCAATGACTTTAGTTGAAGAAAGCCTGCAATTGGTCAAACGTCGCTTGCCAGATGATGTTATTGAAAAAGATATCCTCGGCAAAGATGTTTTAGATATGGGATGTGGCTCTGGCAGATATTCCATTGCCTTAGCAAAAGTGGGAGCAAAATCTGTTTCAGGGGTAGATTGGCAAAAACGCGCTTTTGAAGCGGCGCGTTTATGGTGCGAGAAAAACAACTTGCCAGTCAACTTCCGCGAAGGCGATGTTTTGAATTTGCCTTTTGAAAACGAATCATTTGATTTTGTTTTCAGCAACGGTGTCATTCATCATACTCATTCTATTCAAAAAGGCTTGCAAGAAATTTGGCGTGTCTTACGTTCTGGTAAACGCTCATTTTTATACATCTATGCCGCTAACGGAATTTTTTGGAAAACTCGCAATGTCCTGCGCGAAGTATTCAAACGTATTCCGCTTTCTTACACTCAAAATGTTTTAGATGTAATCGGAATGCCCTCAAATCGTTTTATCTTTTGCGATACTTGGTATGTTCCAGTAGAAACGCATACCACCAAACAAGAATTACATAGAATGTTAGATGAAATTGGTTTTAAGTACGAAAAAGTTGTTGGCAAAAACGAATTTGATTTAGACGGCGCGCTTGAAAAAAATATCTCTGGCGCTGAAATCATGTGGGGCGACGGCGAACATCGTTATATTCTTGAGAAGGCATAATGGATTCATTACGCGGTTTATTCTGGAAACTATATTTACAAGCGCGCGGCGCGCAAGTTGGTAAAAATTTTCGCGTGCATGGCTCATTAGATATTTTATTGCGTGATGGTGCGTCTCTAAAAAACGTAATCATTGGCGATAACGTTTCACTTGGCGGCAAGCTATATATTCGGATGCGTAAAAACGGGCGTATTTTGATTAAGAACGGCGCCTCATTTGGCGCTGACGTATGGTTGGTGACTGCCAACGAAGCGGAATTTATCATTGGGGAAAATTCCGCTTTGAGTAGTTACAGTATTTTCAATGGTGGGCATGGCATTACCATTGGTTCAGATTGTGTATTTGCTGGCTTTGTCTATGTCAATTCATCCGAACATCACAGCAAACGATCCCAAATCATCCGCAAGCAGGGATATTATGGCTCACCTGTAAAAATTGGAAATGACGTTTGGCTCGGCGGACATGTCACTGTAACGCAGGGCGTGACGATAGGTGATGGCGCAGTGATTGGCGCAAACGCCGTTGTTACGAAGGATATTCCACCTTATGCCATTGCTGTGGGTAGCCCAGCTAAAGTGCTTAAGTATAGAGAGTAATTTATAAATTTTATGAAAACTATTGCAATTTTGAACGATGTGCATGATGCCGATTATGTAGTTCAACATCGTGCAAAATTTAGTGAAGCGACTTTAATCTCCACCCATGCCGCAGTGGATGATTACCTAGAAGCGCATGGTTTGGCTTGCTTGCCTTTCTCTTCTTTTTTAACCGTCAACGATTCAATGTCATTGCATCAAGAAGCGGCGGCAAACGCGGACGCTTTATTGAACCAATTGGACGCTTTATTTGCCGATGAATTGAATCGGGCGTTACAAATCGCCCCGCCGCTTCAATTCTTTTACGCGTTATATCGTTATCGAATTAAACTTGAATATGTAAACATATCAAAATGCGCGCTTGCCATGCAACGTTTGCTCAATCGCCTTGCCCCGCAAAGAGCGATTTTGTTTATGCCGCACGGCGCTCAAGGCGCGCCTTCGTTTTTTCAGACCGCAATTCACATCATGGAATTGGTTTTCAACTGCACATCGCTTGCGGTTGAAAAGGTCGCTTCTCCAATTTCGCAAAAAATTTTAGCGAAAAGTAAAAACATTAATTGGCGACAAAAGCGGAATAATTTTTTTGCCGCTCTGCTGAGAAACGGCTTTATTAAATTATATAAGAAAAATAAAAAGATTCAGGACTATCCCTTGATTGTGCGGCTGGGAAAAACTCAGGGAATGATAGTCTTAATCAACGGTTCTTATTCAGCCGAGTTAATGCCTGATAGCCCGTTGCTTTCAAAAAGTAAATTGTTGCGAGAAGACTTATCGGCGCAGAAAATGCTCCCGCCGCAAAACCTGCAAGAAGCCAAGCAAGAAGCGATAAAAGAAATCTTATCAAAAGATGAGATTGATATTCCCGCTATCTTAAAAGCCATCATCTTAGATGATTTTTGCCATAATTATTCTACGTACGTCCTTCCCGTAAAGCAATTGCATAACCTTGCGGCTTATGAAAAAATCCAAGGCGGAATATGGATTCGCCCGCCTGTGGCGTTGAATGGTTTGTCTTTGCTAGTTGAATATATAATGAAGAGCGGCGCGCCTGTGATAGGCCGCCAGCATGGCGGTAATTATGGCATTGAGGCGAGCCTGCCGCGCCATTTTGATTCAGATTTTTGGTGGAGCACGCATTACTTAAGTTACGGTTTTACAGCGGAAGATTTGAAGGAAACAACGCCTAATTTGCAACCTCGTTGCGAAATCATACCGGCGGGCGAAAAGAATACGGTTGATTTTCGCGGTTCTTCTGACAAACCCAAAATAGATATTCTTTTTCCCATCTCAAATGCGGTTTCATTTTATAAAGACGGACCTCGCCCTTTACCGCATGAATTAGCCCAATATCAACGCGAATTGCTTAAGTTTTTGAATCAATTTTCCGATTTGCGCGTAGCGGTCAAACCCTTTCCGGATTATAACTACACTAATAGCGCGTTTATCGAATTGTTGCGCTCCTTAAAAAGGATAGAAATTTTAGAGGGGTATACCTTTGTTGACGCTCTTCAAAATTACCCTGCGCGATTGATTCTTAGCGAATTTCCATCCTCGCCTTTATTTGAGTGCTTGAGGACCGACTCGGAAATATTGTCATTAACTAACCCATTATTGCCATTTAATCCAACAGCGCATTATTTGTTATCGAAACGCGTTCATTTTTACGATGCGCTTCCGCAAATTAAACAAGGCATTATAGATTTTTTTGAAGGGCGCTTGCCCATAAAACGCGACGACGGTTTTGTAAATAAATATCTGCTGCCAGCCAACCCTGAAAAAATAAAAAGCGTGTGCGCGCAAATTTTGGGCATTGAGCAATAACCTATGACTTTAAAGACCGCCCCTGTTGAAAGCATGCGCCGCCGTTATGCGGCAACCTTATTTACCCAATTTATTCAATTTGCGGCGACGATTGTCGTCAGCGGCGTTGTGCCGCGCGCTTTAGGTCCCGCTGCGTTTGGCAATTACAATTTTTTACTTAATACGGCTTCTACGATTCGTAGTTTTTTAGACCCTAGCGCCAATCAAGCGTTTTTTACATTTTCATCGCAAGAAAAACAAAGCGGGGCGCTCACCAAAACATACGCATTATTGCTCTTATTACAAATTATCATTGTCTTTGCCTTGATTGGCGTCTTGGCGTTTTTGCAGTCCACTGATTTAATTTGGCCCCATCAAACCCTCGACCAAATCCTATGGGTAACGGTTTTAGAGTGGTGCCTATTTGTCGCCGCTTCATTAAGGCAATTAGGAGATAGCAAAGGCTTAACGGTTCGCACACAAGCCATTGTTTTGTTAACGGCGTTTATCAATGTGTTTGGTTTACTTGCTTTAAATTATTTTGAAGCGCTAAATTTTTACACGTATGTTTGGTTTAACCTGTTCACCGCGCTTCTCATTGGCTTTGCGCTGGGGTATTGGCTTTTGGTTGTGAATCGCGCGCTAACTTGGCAGGGTAACCTGCGCGAAAACATTTCAAGATATATTCAACGCTGGTGGAGCTACGCCTCTCCTTTAATTTTGCTTGAATATTACAAACCCATCGTTGCTTACCTTGGAATTTATTTATTGCAACGTTGGTATGGCTCTGCGGAACAAGGATATTTTGCGCTTGCCGCCAAATGGTCCGCTTTGGTATTGGTGTTTACAAGCTCGGCGTTATCTATCTTTTGGAGAGAAATTGCCAACGCCATAGCCAACGGAGAACAAGAACGCGCCGCCCGTATCTATTACAAGTTCACCAATTTTTTATTTTTTGTGGCATTGGCGTTGTGCGCCTGGCTTTCTTTTAACAGCCGCTTGCTAGTGGATATTTTGGTTGGCGGCGAATACCAAGCCGCCATACCCGTGTTAGCCCTTATGGCGTTTTACCCATTACAACAAACGTATGGTCAAATTAACAACGCTGCATTAAAAGGCGCTGAAAAAACAAAACAAATTCGAGATATAGGAATCGCTATTTCCATTCCAGACGTGGCGCTAAGCTACTTTTTATTGGCTTCTCCCGCCGCGCCAATTCCTGGCTTAAACTTAGGGGCAATGGGCGTTGCCGTTCGTATGGTCATTTATGGATTAATCAGCGTGCAGATTTATGAATGGATGAGCCATAAGGTATTTGGGCTAAATTATTTTTCCGTCCTTGTTCAAAAACTTCAGGCGGTTTTGTTGGTGTTTTTATCGGCTTGGCTGACTTTAACAAAAGTGGGCGAGAGTCTGACGGAATTTAACATTGCCCCTCTTATCATTTTTGTCATATCATCTAGCGCTTACTTTATAGCGATTGCCGCTATTGCTTTATTAAAACCTAATTTACTCGGTATTGATAAAGATGAAATGAACCAAAACGTAAACAAAATCTTAATAACGCTCAAAAAAGCGTTAGGCTTAAAACATGAAACGTAATATTTAAGGAGATATAAAATGTTTGGGCAAAGAGAATTTTTCGCCTACGCGGATGAGTTCGCGGTTTCTATCCCAGGGCAAACAGGCATTCGGTTTCGTCAATGGTATTTTTCTAAGCGCTTTAAGAAACTGGGCGCGAAATCTCATTTAGGGATGGGCTTATTAGTGTATGACCCGCAAAACATTAGCATTGGAGAAAACTATTCCATGCGCCGAAATGGAATTTTAGGCGCGATTAATGGAAGCCTTGAAATTGGCAATCACCTAAGCATTGCCGAAAATGTGACGATTAATGCCAGCGAAAACGGAAAAATCGTCCTCGGAGATTATGTGCTTATCGGTCCTAATACGGTTTTACGCGCTAGCGACCATGTTCCAACACGAACAGATTTAACCATCCGCGAGCAAGGACACACTGGCGGCGAGATTATTGTAGAAGACGACGTTTGGATAGGCGCGAATTGCGTTGTGGTAGCGGGCGTACATATTGGCAAAGGCGCGGTGATTGCCGCAGGCGCTGTGGTGACAAATGATGTGGAGCCATATACCATTGTTGGCGGCGTACCCGCTAAATTCCTAAAGAAACGCGGAGCATAAATGAGAGAACTTCGATTTGCCATCATCGGTTGCGGGCGCATTGCAAAAAATCATATTGCGCCTCTTACAGAAATTGAAGGCGCAAAACTTGTTGCCGTATGTGATTTGATTCCAGAACGCGCTGAAGGCTATGCCCAAAAATATAACTTACCCGCTTATACCAACTATCATACGATGTTAAAACAGGAAAACATAGACGTGGTTTGCATTCTCACGCCCAGCGGAATGCACCCCGCTCATACCATAGACGTAATCAATCGCTATAAAAAACATATCGTCGTTGAAAAACCAATGGCGTTGGCTTGGGACGATTTAGCAAAAATGAAATCGGCGGCTGATGCAAGCGGTGTAAAAATATTTCCTGTTTATCAAAACCGCTATAACAAAGCCGTGCAAAAAGTGCGAAACGATTTGCTTTCAGGCGCATTAGGAAAACCTGTATTGGGAACAGTGCGTTTACGCTGGTGCCGCCCACAAAAATATTATGACCGTGACCCTTGGCGTGGAACTTGGGCGATGGATGGCGGCGCATTGACCAATCAAGGCATTCATTATATTGATTTACTTCAATACATGCTTGGCGATATAGAATCGGTTACGGCGCGCGCCGCTACACAACTTGTGAATGTAGAAGTAGAAGATACGTTTGTCGCTACGGTTAAGTTCAAAAACGGCGCCTTAGGCGTTATTGAGGTCACCACCGCCGCTCGCCCCGATGATTTTGAAGCGTCTATCTCTGTGCTGGCAGAGAAAGGAACGGCTATTTTGACAGGCATTGCCTCCAATCAACTGAGCGTATATACGCTTGACCCGCAAAATGCGCCGATATATTCGGAGAATTTTCCCGATGCGTATGGATTTGGTCATTGGGATTTCTTCCGCGATGTAATGGCTGACTTAAAAGGCAAAGCGACGCATCCTATCTCGTTTGAAGAGGGGACGCGCGCCATTCGTTTGCTCAACGCCTTATACCGCTCTGCTGAAGATAACCGTGAAGTATTTTTGAGCGAAGGCATTGCCTCGCATAAACTTGGCAAGCCTGATGAAAACCTTGCCAAGTTATACATCACAGAGGCAGAATGAGAGTCTTAATTACTGGCGGAGCAGGCTTTATTGGTTCTGCATTAGCGCGCCGTCTGATTGCCGAAGGGCATCAAGTGTCGGTGATAGATAATTTATCTACGGGCAAGCAGGCAAACATTCCGAAAGAAGCGGAGTTTGTCGAATATGATTTAGCAAAAGCAGATTGCCTTGAACATCTTCCATCTGGAAAGTTTGATGCGGTTTGTCATCTCGCCGCACAATCGTCAGGACCCGCTTCGATTGAAATGCCGTATTATGATTTGCAAGCAAACGCCGCTTCTACTTTGTTGCTATCGCGTTGGTGTTTGAAAAATAATGTGCCAAGATTTTTATACGCCAGCTCAATGACCGTGTATGGAAATAAACATGCCTCGCCCGTTTCAGAAAATGCAATTTGCGAACCGATAGCGTACTATGGCGTATCGAAATTGGCTTCAGAACATTTGTTACGCTTGGCGTCGTTAGAAGGCTTAAATGTGACTTCGTTTCGCATGTTCAGTGTGTATGGACCTGGACAAAATTTAGAAAATCTCAAACAAGGCATGGTTAGTATTTTCATGGCGTATCTCTTGCGCGGCGAAGAAACGCCAGTGACGGGCTCGCTTGAAAGATTTAGAGATTTTATTTATATTGACGATGTGGTAGAGGCTTGGATGAGCGCTTTACAAATGAAACAAACGCCGGCGCCAATTTACAATCTCGGCACAGGCACAGCGACTACCGTGCGAGAATTATTGAAAACTTTGATACATATAATGAAACTTGACGCCAATCACCCAATTAAAGAATTGCAAGGCTCTGCTTTTGACCAATTTGGTTTAACTGCAAACATTTCATTGGCTGAAAAAGATTTGAATTGGAAACCCAAAGTGAATTTATATGACGGCTTAAGCAAAATGGTCGCTTGGGCAAAAAAGGAAATATCATCATGAAACCAGTATGTAGATTATGCGGCTCGTCAGACGCCGAATTAATCGGCGAAAAAGTCGCCGATTCGCCAGAATCAAAACAATATAAATGCCGCCAATGTGAAATTGTTTATCTTTTTCCCATTATGTCTGAAAAAGAAGAAGCCGATTTTTACCGCGCTGAGTTTGAAAAATATATGGCAGGGCGCTCTGGCGCAAGTTGGAAGAGCCCACAAGCGCATTTTCGCTCATATCAACCCGAAGGCGAGCGCAGGCTTCCTTTAGTGCGTCCATTCTTAAAACCAGAAGATGATGTTTTAGAAATTGGCAGTTCCACAGGCTATTTTTTAGACGACCTTAGAGGTTATGTCCATTCTGTCACAGGCGTTGAACCCAGCCAAGCCTATCGTGATTATGCAAACAGCATTGGCATAAAAACCTATAGTTCATTAGATGAACTTGCAGGAGAAAAGTTTGACGTTTTATTTTTATATTATGTGCTTGAACATTTACGCGACCCCATTGGTTATATGGCTTCTTTATCCCATTGGTTAAAGCCCAACGGCAGAATCTTACTCGAAGTTCCCAATGTGGATGATATATTGCTAAGCCCATATCACATTCCAAACTTTGCGCCATTTTACTGGCAGAAGGCGCATTACTATAATTTTTCACATAAAACTTTGAAAGACGTCCTCGTTCGCGCAGGGTATGATGCGCGCCTGATACCCGCCCAACGCTATGATTTATCTAATCACATGGTGTGGATGATGGAGGGCAAACCGGGCGGCGCTGGGCGTTTCAAAGAAATTTTCACGCCTGAGTTGGAAACCGCTTATGCCGAAGCCTTAAAAAAGCATTGGAAGTGCGATACATTATTTGCCGTAATGGAGTTGAAAAAATGATAACCGCTTTATTATTAGGACGCGAAGGAAGCGTCGGCTTTCCTGGAAAAAATCTATACCCGATTTTGGGTCGCCCTCTCATGGCATATCCTTTAATGGCGGCGTTGAATGCCCCATCCATTGACCGCGTTTATGTTTCTACCGATTCGCCGCGTATTAAAGAAGTGAGCGCGCAATACGGCGCATATATCATTGACCGCCCGCCTCATCTCGCTACCAAACAGGCGCTAGGGGAAGACGCTTATGTGCATGGCTATCAAGTGATAAAAGAAGAACTCGCCAAACAGGGCAAACAAATTGAATTAATGGTTTTGCTCTTTGCAAACGCCGCTACGATTAATGCCGATTTACTAGAACAAGGAATTGCCGCGCTTCGCGCCGACCCGAAAGCGGATTCGGCTGTGACAGTTTCTATTTACAATATGTGGAGTCCGCTTCGCGCCCGCAAATTAGGCGAAGATGGCTATCTTCATCCTTTTGTGCCTTTTGAAGTGTTTGGCGACCCTGCTACTTTGAATTGTGACCGCGACTCGCAAGGCGATGTATATTTTGCAGATATGGGCGCTTCTATTGTTCGCCCGCATTGTTTAGAAAATTTACACGCTGGGTTACTGCCTCAAAAATGGATGGGGCAAAATATCCTTCCTATTCATCAATGGGGCGGTTTAGACGTAGATTACGAATGGCAAATTCCACAAGTGGAATTTTGGCTAAAAAAACACGGCTTTTCAGAAACGCAAACGCCTTATGCAAAATAATATCCAGTACGATTTACAAGGAAAAAGAATCCTGGTCACAGGAGCAAGTTCTGGCATTGGCAGAGCAACCGCCCGTTTATTAGGCGAGGCGGGCGCAATTGTTGGGATTCACTATCATCAACGTCTAAAAGAAGCGCAAACTATAAAAGAGGAAATTCAATCATCTGGCGGCGCTGCCGAAGTTTTTCAAGCAAACTTAAGCGACCCTCAAGAAAGAGATAGGTTAATACCCGCATTTATTGAGGAATTTGGCGGCTTAGACGGTTTAGTCAACAACGCTGGCGCGCCCCAAGGAAAAAATACTTTTCCAAACATCCTAAAAACTGAATGGGATGAAACCTTTGCCTTGAATATTGAAGCGCCCTTCTTTTTATCTCAACAAGCGTTTAAAGCCATGCAATCTCAAAATGGCGGAAAAATAGTAAACGTCAGTTCTATCGGCGTTAAGTATGGAGGTTCTGCAAAAACCATTCATTATGGTATGGCAAAATCCGCCTTAGAAACATTAACAATTGGGATGGCAAAACTCGGCGCAGAATTTAATATTTTAGTGAATACCGTCCGCGCAGGTATGACGGATACCCCCTTTTGGCAAAAGAAAACAAAAGAAGAAATTGAAGCGAGAAAAAAATTAATTCCCTTAAAAAGAAGCGCAACTCCCGAAGAGGTGGCTGCGATGATTTGCTTTTTGCTTTCGCATACTTATATAACAGGTCAAACGATTGCGGTAAGCGGCGGCGAATGATGACGGAATATAGAATGGAGTCATTAATGTTAAAAACGATTAGAAAATTTCTAAACAACGTGGGCGTTGATGTTGATTGGAAGACCTTGGCGATGCGGCGATACAAAAAAAAATTGAATCAGAACCAAGGCTTTCGGCATTGGTTCGAACATGAGTCCTCGCGCTGGGTGTCTGGTCACTATGGCGAAAAACAAATTACAGAAAATTTCACCCAAATGCATTTGTCTTCTCAATTATATGAATTAACCAGCCTTTTACAAATAAGAATGGGCGATATTGGAAACGCTTCTGTATTAGACGCCGGCGCAACGGACGGCTTATTTTTTGAGCGCTTAAAAATCAAAAACGGAATTGGATTAAATTTTTTACAGGTGAACGCCAAGCAAATTACGTCAGACGGCTTTACGGCTTGCGTTGGCGATATAGAAAAAATCCCCTTTGCCGATAAATCCTTTGATTATGTGATTTGCTGTGAAACTTTAGAGCATGTTCTTAACCCAATTGGAACTTTAACAGAACTAGCGCGGGTATGCAGGAAAAAGATATACCTCAGTATCCCTTGGCTTGCAAAGACCCGCCTAAACGCCCGTCCTGCTGGTTGGCCCGATGTCGAAAGCCATGTATATGAATATTCACCCGCAGATTTCAAAAAAATCGTTACTTGGTCAAATGTGAAAATTACGTTTCATGACTTTGTGCAGGTGTTTCCGCAACCTACCAATACACTGTTAGATTGGTTTTATAGCCGTTATATGTATTCGGACTATTTTCCTAAATTACAGTATTACGAATTAGAGCCCTTAGGCTAAACAGGAATATGAAATGCAGAACGTAAGCCGCAAAATAAAAATACATATAGAGTTAGCGGGCTTTTTATTCAAAAGCCTGCCCGCTCGTTTTTGGAGCTCGGCAAACTCACGCTTCCCAAACCTGATTTTTATCGCGGGGTTGCCCAAATCTGGCACAACCTGGCTTGCTCAATTAATGCAAGAAGTCCCTGGCTATCAGTCTGCTTATGTTTATGACCCCGATGAATGCAATCTGATGCATAAGGTTTGCAAAGATAATTTCGCTTACTTGTCCGCTTATGGGCATTATGTGATAAAGCTTCATACAGAATATTCTAAAGAAACCGTGCAGGTTTTTGACTCGTTTAATATTAAACCAATTATCATGTATCGCGATTTACGCGACCAATGCGTTTCTCGTTATTTCCATGTATTGCATGACCCGACTCACCGTCATTATGCTTTATACAATTCATTGCCTAAGAATGAAGGAATGACGCATAATCTTCAAATTGCATTAGCGTATTACCCAAATTGGATTAAAAACTGGATAACTGAAATGAAAAAACACCCCGACCGTTTTTATGAAGTTCGGTACGAAGACCTAAGGGCAGACGCCAAAACTACGCTGATGGGCGTATTAAGTTTTTATGGCATTCAACTTTCTAACGAGCAAGTTGAACAAATGATACAAAAGGTGGCTGGCAACACCAAATTTGATATTAAAGAAAACCTGAATAAAAAAATCGGCACGGCGCGTAAGGGCATTGTGGGCGATTGGCGCAATCATTTTACTGAGGAACATGTAAAACTGTTCAAAGAACAATGCGGTCAACTGTTAATTGACTGCGGATATGAAAACGACATGAACTGGAGCGTTGAAAAATAAAATGATAGTCGCTTTAGTGTGTGGGCGCGCCGAAAATCAGCCCTTCCCCGGTCGAAATACCTTTCCATTATTAGGCAGACCATTAATGGTTTACCCGCTGTTAGCGGCGTTAAATTCCGCTCAGGTAGATAAGGTGTATCTTAGCACAGACGACGCCGGCATGGCGCGCGTGGCAAAGCATACGGGCGCAGAAGTTATTGAAAGAAGCAAGAACGATGAAGCCTTTACGCTGGAACAAGCGATTCAACATGGTTACGAAGAAATAAAAAAACAATTCAATGAACCCATAGAAGCGCTCGTAGTGATGATTGCCAACGCGCCTACCGTGACGGATAAGTTAATCAATCAAGGCGTTGAAATACTGCGCTCACAACCAGAACTAGACGCCGTGATTTCCGTTTCAAAACATAATGAATATCACCCGCGTTTGGCGCTGCAATTAACGCAAAGCGGCTTATTACGAGAATATAGCGGCGTGTCTGAAACATCGCAAATAGACGCCTACTTTCCCGATTCGCTTTTATTTGTATTACGCCCGGAAAAGTTTTTTAAGAACTTTCAGCAAACTTTCGCCAACACCATTGTAGATGTTGCCAAACAAAAAGTAGCCGCCTTAGTGCATGAAGGCTATGGCGATGTAGATTATCCATGGCAAATACCAATGGTAGAAGAATGGCTCAAGCGGCGCGGGTTTACCGAATCGCAAACGCCGTATGATGCGCAAGTCGAAAAGAAAATTGAAATCGTTCCGCCTATGCGCGCAAAAGCCTCAGGCGAGGTAAAGCGCCGAGTTTTGATAACCACTGTCCCGTTTGGCGAAGCGAATCGCTCTCCGCTGGATTTGTTGGAATCAAATCAAATCGAATATGTCATTAATCCAATCGGCAGAAGATTGAAAGAAGAAGAATTAATTGAAATGATTCCTGATTTTGGAATTTTGATTGCCGGCACCGAGCCGATTACCGAAAAAGTTATCGCCTCTGCGCCGCACCTCGGCTTGATTGCCCGCGTGGGCATTGGTTTAGATAGCGTCAATTTAATGGCGGCGCGCGCGCATGGCGTGCAAGTGACTTATACGCCCGATGCGCCATCGCCCGCTGTGGCCGAACTAGCAATTGGGCAAATGCTGGCTTTATTGCGCGGCATTTCGCTTTCAGATAGAAACATGCGCAATGGCGTGTGGCATCGTTTTATGGGGCGCAGGCTTTCTGAAATGACGGTTGGTTTAATTGGCGTAGGGCGGGTTGGTAAATTAGTTGTAAAACATTTACGCGGCGGGTTTCCATCTGTTCGCATTCTTGCCAATGATTTAACCCCAGATATTGAATTTGGAAAATTGCATCATATTGAATGGGTTGAAAAAGAGGAAATATATCGTTCCGCTGATATTATTTCATTGCATCTTCCCTTAACGCCAGCCACGCGCGCATTAATTACCATGAATGAAATTAATAAAATGAAAAAAGACGTTTTATTAGTAAACACATCGCGCGGCAATATGATTAATGAAAAAGATTTAGCGCACGCCTTGCGCGCCCAACGCATTGCCGGCGCGGCAATTGATGTATTTGAACGCGAACCTTACACCGGCGAATTAAGTACGCTTGAAAATTGTTTGCTGACTTGTCACATGGGGTCTATGTCTGCCGATTGCCGCTCGCGCATGGAAATTGAAGCCACCGAAGAGGCTGTGCGTTTTTTGAAAGGCGAAACGCTGAAAACCCCTGTGCCAGAATATGAATATTTGAATTTTACTTCCTGAAAGAGCGTTATGAATTATCAAGTTGAAAATTGGTTTACCGAAGTTGAAACGCTGGATTATTCCGACTATTGGAATAATGAAGCGCAAGATATGAATAAAATTTGGTGGGTGTTAGACGGCGATTTTTCTAAGATGGAAACATATCTTGAGTCCATTTCGGCTATTTCGCAATTAGAAGAATGCGTACAAGCCGCAAAGAATGTCTTTGGCAAGGGTTTGCAGGGCGTTGGCGCAGATTTGGCGGCAGGTAACTTATGGGCTACTCCGCATTTACTTCGCTTGGGCGCTGAAAAGGTAATTTCAGTGGAGTATTCACGGCATCGCTTATTAAAATTAGGCGTAGTGGTTTTAGAACATTATGGCGTTTCAAAGCAACAAGCCTTATTGGCGCTCGGAGATTTTCATCAATTAAGGCTGCCCGATTCTTCATTAGATTTTGTTTTTATGTCGCAGGCGTTTCATCATTCTGAAACTCCGAGAAAGTTATTAAGTGAAATTTATCGTGTGCTTAAGCCCACAGGGATTGTAATGATGACGGGCGAGCATATTACCAATCCTAGTTTTTTCAAACGTCTCTCTCAGCCCTTAAAATTCCTAATGGCGCGTTTTCTGCCACTTTTTATACAAAACAAAATATTCAATAAGCCTATCTTCAAAAATACGGAATTAATACTTGGACATACAAGCGATTTTATAGATAAAGACCCCGTCTTGGGCGACCATTATTTTACCGACTCTCAATACAAGCGTTTATTTCATCAGCACGGGTTTGATTTTATTTGTCTGCGCAAACCGCAGTGGAAGTCGCAAGCGTTTGTGCTAACGCCAAAGAAAGGTTTTTGACGATGAAGATTATCGTATTTGGCGGCTCGGGTTTTGTTGGCTCACATTTAGCCGATGCGCTTACCAACGCAGGGCATGTGGTGACTATTTTTGATATCAAACCTTCGCCGTATTTGCAAGCGAGTCAAAAATTTATTCAGGGCGATATTCTTGATATGGAAGCCATTCAACGCGCCGTTCAAGGTCAAGATGTAATTTATAACTTTGCAGGGCTGGCAGATTTAGACGACGCCTTAGCGCGCCCCATTGATACCGTGCGTTTGAACGTGTTAGGCTGCGTCAATTTGCTAGAAGCCGCGCGCCACGCAAACATTAAGCGGTTTGTATTCGCCTCCACTATTTATGTATATTCTGAAGCGGGCGGGTTTTATCGTGTGAGCAAACAGGCGTGCGAATCTTATATCGAAGAATATCAACGCCGCTTTGGGGTAAACTACACCATCTTGCGATATGGCACGTTATATGGTCGCCGCGCCGATTCGCGCAACAGCGTGTATCGGTATCTCAAGCAAGCGCTAACCGAAAGAAAAATTTCTGTCCGCGCTACAGGCGATGAAATGCGCGAATATATCCATGTTGAAGACGCTTCGCGCGCCAGCGTGCAAATTTTGGCTGACGAGTTTGAGAATCAAAACGTCATTCTGACGGGGCATCACCCTATGCGTTTTCGTGATTTGATGCAAATGATTCGAGAAATTGTCGGCGCCGATGTGCAAATAGATTTACAACCGCCTCTTGACTCGGGGGCAACGGGTCATTACCGCCTGACGCCTTATACCTTTCATCCGAAAATTGGCAAAAAACTAGTCAATAACTATTATGTAGATATGGGGCAAGGCTTGTTAGATTGTTTAGATGAAATTTATCAATCAAACCAGAGTGAAAAAGAATGACCGTCAAAGCCATTTTATTTGACTTTGACGGCGTCATTGTCGATTCTGTAAACGTCAAAACTGAAGCCTTTCGCGAGCTTTTTTCAAATGAAAAAGAACATCTGCAAACTATTATTAATTTTCACTTGGCAAATGGCGGCATGTCTCGCTTTGTAAAGTTTGAAATTATTTATCGAGAAATTTTGAAAAAGCCGCTTACCCAAGAACTTTCACAAGAATTAGGAGAAAAATTTTCTAAACTCGTGATGCAAAAGGTGATTGAATGCGACTATATGCCCGGCGCGCTGGAATTTTTACAAACATATTCTAAGCAATTGCCTTTATTCATCGCTTCTGGCACGCCCCAAGATGAATTAAGAATCATCACGGAAAAACGCGGCTTGACCCATTACTTCAAAGAAATTCACGGCACGCCGCGAAGCAAACCCGAAATTATCCGCGATATTTTGAAACGCTATAACCTCGCCTCTGAAGAAATGCCTTTTATTGGCGACGCTATGAACGATTACGCCGCCGCCCTAGAAACAAACTTGCCTTTTTATGGCTACGCCCTAACGCGCGTCAATGATTTCCCCGCCCATATAAAGGTTGTGCATAGTTTTCAAGAATTAGAAAGCGCCTTATTTATAAAATGACGGAAAAAGTTGAAGCCGAGTTGATTGTCGAAGCGTTTGACCAAGCCCAAACATGGGGGCGAAGCGCATATATCCAAACCGCTATGTCGCAAAGACGGAGGGTAAATCTCTTGTCGCTTGGCGAATCGATGCCGCCCAAAGATGAACTTGATGAGGTTTTGCTCAATATAAAAGATATTGCAGATACAGCCAGCCAAAAGATTCGCGAACGTTACCCGCTCTTTTTGCATCAAGCCGTAAAGGATTCAGGTTTGTTAGACGTTACGGTTTTAGAAAATAAAATAAGTTTGTATTGGTTAATGCCTATTTCTGAAATGAGCGTTTTACGAACGCCGTTGATTGATAAGTTGTACGCTTTGTTTGTATTGCAAGAAGTTTTACGGCAAAAAGAATATCAAAAAGTTTTGTTTGTAACCGACGACGAATTGCTTGCGGAGCCAGCCTGCGAAATTTGCCGAAACCTCAACGTAAAATCTATTGACGTAAAAATAATAAAACGCAATCAACGCGCTTATTATCGCAATAAAATTTCGCTTTTCATTGCATGGTGGCGGGCGTGCCTAATCTCGTTCTTTTATTGGCTTACGCTTAAGTTGTTTAATATTAGGAAAGAAAAATCAAACGTCAGTGAGATGCTTGGCTTAACGATTTTTCCCACCTTATGGGCAAAAAACAATGCAGGCAATTTAGAAAACCTCGCCTTTGGCGATTTTCCGTATGAGTTAAACAAAAATAAAAAAAGATTAACTTATCTGGCTATTCCGACAATGAAGCCAAGCGGCATGATAAAAGAAGTAAAGTATTGGCAAAGCGTTGCCTATGAACATCATATTTTGTTTTCACACGCTTTAATTTCCCTGCCCGAATTATTAGCAATCTGCTTTCGTATTGGCTGGGGCAAGCGCCTTGCTGGCAAAATTAAGAACCTAGATTCTTTGGATTTACGAATCGATTCCATTGACCTAAAAAAACTGTTGATTCGAGAATTCCAACATGAACAATGGAATCCAGATTTACTTCAACCCTTTATTGTGGCTTATGCCAGCCGAAAAATAAAAAATATTTCTTCGGCAGTTTGCGCTTTTGAATTTCAACCGATTGAAAAAGCCTTTGCCGCAGGCTTAAAAACAACAAACCCAAAGGTAAAACTCATTGGCTTGCAAACCTCTTTGCTTGGTAAAAGCCACCTTGGGTATTATTTTTTGCCAGAACAAATCAGTCGGACAAGCCAATTGCTTCCTCCATTTGCGCCCCTGCCCGATTATGTCGCCGCGTATGGCGAAACCACTTACCATTTGCTTACGAAAAAATTGGGAAACGAAAGAGTTCAATTAACGGGACCGATTCGATACCCTTATTTGAAAATTGACTCGCAAGCAGACCGTGAACTTGCAAAAGAAAAGATAAAAAATCGCTTCCATCTTAACGGAGAAATGGTTTTTGCGCTTTTAGCGTTACCCAGCCTCAAAGACGAAGCGTTGATGATAATGGATTGGGCTTTTGCCGTCGCAAAACAATATCCGCAAATATATTTTCTAGTCCGTTTTCATTATTGGGCGCTCTTAAATAATGAATTACATAACGCCGCGCAATTGCATTCTTTTACCAACTATCAAACTGTAGAAGGCGATTTGCATGAATTATTGCTCGCTTCGGACTTTATGGTCACAGGCACATCGTCGGTAGGCATTGAGGCGATTGCTTCTGGTTGTATGCCTATTTCCTACAAGCCTACCCGTCGTTATGATTTTGGCCGCATACAAGACGTTGAAGAGAGCGCGTTCCTTTACGTCAATCCATCTGAACTTCAAAAAGCAATAAACGAATGTATTAACCAAAGCGATGTTTTTACGCAGAAAAAAGCGCAATGGAACACGAACCTTCAAAAATTATGCGCGCCTTTAGATGGAAAATCTAGCGCAAGGTTTTACGCTTGGCTTTTACAGCGCGGAGCGTTTGACGTTCAACCGCAAGGAGAGCCGCTATGAAAATCTTGTTAATTGGACCGCAATGGATGGGCGGCTGGTTAGAAGGCGTTCTCAAACCGCTTCGCTTGCTTAATCATCAAGTTACTCCGTTTTATTACGATTACCCCAACGCGCCTACCGTTGTTGGAAATCTTGTTAAAGTTTCCAGTTATGCGCCGAAAGCGCTGCGGAATTATGCCGAACCTATCGCTAGAAACATAGGCAAAACCTGGGAAGAACGTATGAATCGAAGATTGCTTTCGGCGGCAAAAAAAATAAAACCAGACCTTGTTTTTATTCTTAAGGGCGAAACAATTCAAGCCGAAATTTTAGCCGAGCTGAAGAAAGATTCTAAATATATCGTCTCATGGTGGTTAGACGACCCCATTTTATATTTTCAAACTCACCCGCAGGTGCGCTTGCAGCTTCAATACATAGATATATTGTTTCTATTTGACCGCGCAAAATTTCAAGAGTTACAACAACTTGGCGCAAAGCAAGTGCAATATTTACCTTGCGCTTTCGACCCTGATGTGTACCATCCAAAACCAACTTCGCCAACCGATATAAAGAATTACCAGTGCGATATTGGGATGATTGCTAGCTATTACAAAAAACGCGGCGAGATATTAAGCGCTGTTCAGGGGTTAGATGTGGCGATTTGGGGCATGGGCTGGAGAAAAAGCTCCGAGCTAAAACAATTTCCAGCCCGCACATTACGCGGTAAATCGCTCACTGGGCGCCAAATTGCGACCGCCTACAACGTAATAAAAATTTGCCCAAACGCTCATCATTCACAAAGCGTTTTAGGCGGGCTCAACATGCGCGCGTTTGAAATTCCCGGCGCGGGCGGCTTTCAAATTACAGATTATATTGAAGGAATGGAAGAACATTTTGAAATTGGAAAAGAAATCGTCGTGTATCAATCTCCGCAGCATTTTCGTGAGTTAGTCGAATATTATTTGCGGCATGACGATGAACGAAAAGCGCTTGCAAGGCGCGGCTATGAACGCGCTATCCGCGACCATACTTACGAACAACGACTCAAAAAAATATTCGAGGTTTTGAAATCATGACTCGCGCCTTAGTGACTGGCTCTTCAGGTTTTGTCGGTTCACATCTGACGCGTACCTTGCTTGCTAAAAATTGGCAGGTCGCTGGGTTTGACATTTTTTCAAACAATACGCTTGAGCGTTTTTATCAAGCTCGTTTGACTGATAAAAACGCAATTGCGCGTGCTTTGAATGAGTTTAAGCCGAATGTCATTTTTCACTTAGCGGGTTTGATTAAATCTGACGAGCCGCAAGAATTATACGTTTCGAATGTGCAAGCGGCCGTCACGCTCTTGGACACAGTGGTCGAATCAAACTTAAAGCCTCAAATCATTCTTGCTAGTTCCAGCGCGGTGTATGGATTAACCTCTGGTAAAAAGAAAATTACGGAAAAATCGCCCATTCGCCCGGTGACGCATTACGCTGTGAGCAAAGCCGCTCAGGAATTGGCGGCATTAAGATATTTTGACGCGGGTTTGTTGCCTGTCAAAATTATTCGTATGTTTAATTTGTTGGGTCCGGGGCAATCGCCCGCATTGGCTTGCTCGGCTTTTGCAAGGCAAATTGCCTTAGCGGAAAAAAACGATACGAAGGAAATTATCACAGGCAATTTAGACGCTTTGCGAGATTTTGTGGACGTTCGAGACGCCGTTCGCGCTTTTGAAACGATAGTTGAGCATGGAAAAGCGGGCGAAATTTATAATGTCTGTTCGGGGAAGGCGGTTTCGCTTAAACAATGTTTGGGCGAGATGTTGGCTCAGGCGCAGAAACCGCTTAACCCGAAGATTGATGCGGAAAAATTTCAAGCCAACGACCTTCCGATACAAGTTGGCAGTTATCAAAAAATTAATCAGGCTTGCGGATGGAGTCCTCAAATTTCTTTGAAAGAATCGTTAACCGATTTATTAAACGATTGGCGTGAGAGAGTAAAATCAAATGCGGAGTAAACATGAATTGGCAAGGTAAAAAAGTTTTGGTCACAGGCGCAGGCGGGTTCATCGCCAGCCATTTGGTGGAACGATTGGTAAACGAAGGCGCAGACGTGCGCGCGTTTGTGCGTTATAACTCGCGCAATGATGTGGGCATGTTGAAATTAATTTCTGCCGATGCGCTTGCAAATATTGAAATTCGGCAAGGCGATTTACGCGATAATGAAGCGGTGCGAAACGCCGTGAAAGGCGTGGATACGGTTTTTCATTTGGGCGCGTTAATTGCCATTCCGTATTCGTATGTGAACCCGCGCGAAGTGATTGACGTGAATATTATGGGAACGTTAAATGTATTAATGGCGGCGCGCGATTTTGGAACGCGGCGCGTAGTGCATACTTCAACCAGCGAAGTGTATGGCACGGCGCAATATGTTCCGATTGACGAGAAACATCCATTGCAAGGGCAATCGCCGTATTCGGCTAGTAAAATTGGCGCCGATAGAATCGCCGAAAGTTTTTATCGTTCGTTTGAAACGCCCGTTGTTACGTTGCGCCCGTTTAATACTTATGGTCCGCGGCAATCTGCCCGCGCTGTGATACCGACCATTATTACGCAAGCGCTCACGCGCAACGAAGTAAAACTTGGAAGCCTAGACCCTTCGCGCGATTTTACCTTTGTGCAAGATACCGCCGAAGGTTTTTTGAAAGTTGCTGAAGCCGAGCATGTGTTAGGCGAAGAAGTGAATTTAGGCAACGATAACACCATTCGCATTGGAGATTTAGCCCATAAAATTTTTGAAATTATCGGCAAGACTCCAAACATATCGCTCGACCCGCAACGGGTGCGCCCCAATAAAAGCGAAGTGATGAAATTATGGGCGTCGAATCAAAAAGCAAAATCATTAATTGGATGGGAGCCCCGCGTCTCTCTGGATGCGGGCTTGCGCCTCACAGTGGAGTGGATTTCTAAGCATTTAGATTTGTACCGCCCCGACGAATATACGGTGTAATGAGATGAGAGCAGTGATTTTAGCCGGCGGAAAAGGCACACGCCTAGCGCCTTATACAACCGTTTTACCCAAGCCGCTTATGCCGATTGGCGACATGCCGATTTTAGAAATCGTCATTCGTCAATTAGAAAAACACGGCTTTAACGACTTAACGCTCGCTGTCGGTTATTTGGCTGAATTGCTCATGGCGTATTGCGGCGACGGTAGTAAGTTCAATGTGAAGTTAAATTATTCACGCGAAGAACAACCGCTTGGAACGGCGGGACCGATTGCCCTTGTGCCTGATTTGAACGATACGTTTTTGGTGATGAACGGCGATTTATTAACTACGATTGATTACGGCGCCATGTTGAAATATCACAAACAACGCGGCGCATTAGCGACAGTGGCGTGCTATCAACGCGATGTGAAAATTGATTTAGGCGTAATTGAAGTGGATGCGGATAATTGGGTGACAAACTACATTGAAAAGCCAACCTATCATTACTCTGTGAGCATGGGCATTTATGTGTTTGAGCCGCAGGTGTTGAATTACCTCGAAAAAAATCAACGTTTAGATTTGCCCGAATTGGTTCTTAAATTAATGAAAGATAACAAAAAAGTAAACGTCTTTAATTTTGACGGCTACTGGCTGGATATTGGTCGCCATGACGATTATGAAAGAGCCATAGAAGAGTTTGCTCAACATCGTGAAAAATTTTTATACACAACTAACGCTTAAGGAGAAACATTGAATCTTTTGCTGTTTACCGCCTCTTACCCTTATGATGGGGGCGGAGAAAATAACTTTCTTGATACAGAAATCAAGCATTTATGCGAAAAGTTTAATCGCGTTATTTTGGTTCCCAGAAAATGTAACGGCGCGCTCCATACATTAAGCGCTCCAATTGAAGTGGACGAAACGTACGCCGCGATGTTTGAACATGTAAACCCATTTCTGTTGTTGCGGGGTATTAAATTTTTCCCTATGCTTGTTTCAGAGATGATTGCCCGCCCTTCATTGCTATTATACCCTCAGGCAATGAAGCGTTTGTTTGCGTTCTTTTTTGGCGCTGTCCTCACAAATTATTGGGTTGAAACTTGGCTTACAAAAAATAATATCTCCGCCGCGCAGTGTTTGTTTTATACCTACTGGTTTGACCAAGCCTCATTTGGCATAGGCTTATTGAAACAAAAATATCCAGAGGCGCGCATCGTCTCGCGCACGCATGGCTATGATTTATACGAAGAGTATTACTATCACCCGCCCTATTGGCCCCTTCGTAAAAAATCTCTCTCTTTGCTCGACGCCCTATACCCTGATTCGCAAGCGGGGCTAAATTACCTCAAAAGAAAATACCCAAAGTTTTCATCTATTTATGAAAAGTCGCTGTTGGGCGTCAGCGACGTTGGCTTTACGACCAATCCGTCTAACGATAATACGTTTCGGATTTTTTCATGCTCTATGTTGGTAAAAGTAAAACGAATTGATTTAATCCTTGAAGGGATTGCCGCCGCCGCGGCATTGCGCCCTCAGCAACGGTTTGAATGGCGTCATGTTGGCAATGGAAGCCGAAGAGAAGAACTGCAAAAAAAAGCGGATGCGACCTTTCCACAAAACGCCAAAGCGCAATTTCTCGCTTATGAAAATAAAGAAGCGCTCATTAAATTTTATAAAGAAAATTCAATAGATGTTTTTATAAACGCCAGCCAAACCGAAGGCACGCCTGTCGCTGTCATGGAAGCGATTCGCTGCGGGGTTCCCGTCATCGCTACGAGCGTTGGCGGAAACGCTGAAATCGTCTCAGAGCGAAACGGAATCTTGCTTAACCCAAACCCCACGCCCGAAGAAATAGCCCAATCTATCTTCAAAATGATAGATAACCCCGATAAGGCGAAACAGATGAGAATAGAAAGCCGCAAAATCTGGCAAGAAAGTTATAATGCCGATTTTAATTTCAAGAACTTTGCTGAAAAGATACAATCTATTCGTTTGAAATAAAAGGCGAACCTTAGACTATGTGCGGAATTGCTGGCATTTGGAATCTCAACGCTCAACCAATCAACGAAGCGGAACTACGCCGTTTTACCGATTCGCTGGCGCATCGCGGACCTGACGGGAATGGGTTTTATATAGACTCATCCGCTCATCTTGGTTTTGGGCATCGTCGTCTGGCTATTCTCGATACCTCAGACAGCGGCAAACAACCTATGCCGTTTGCTAATCAAAGGTATTGGATTATCTTCAACAGCGAAATTTATAACTTTATCGAACTCAAGGCGGAACTAGAAACCGCAGGCTTCACGTTTCGCACCGAATCTGATACCGAAGTAATCCTCGCCGCCTATCGCCATTGGGGCGAAGATTTTCAACTCAAACTAAACGGCATGTGGGCGTTTGCAATTTGGGATAGCGCAGAGAAAAAATTATTTCTCTCACGCGATAGATTTGGCGTAAAACCGCTCATCTATTTTTACAATGAAAACCGCTTTGCCTTTGCCTCTGAAATGAAAGCCTTTCTTGCTTTAGATTCGTTTGACCTAGAATTTGACCCTGCAATGATAGCGCAGGCATTAACCAATCAAAGACTTATTGAGGGCGATGAACGTTGTTTAGTGAAAGGATTAAAACATTTATTGGGCGGGCATTGCCTTACTTTACAAAAAGGCGAAAAACCGAAAATTCGCCGCTGGTGGAACACGCTCGACCATTTGCAAGAAGTTCCGCAAACTTACCCTGAACAAACTCAATATTTTCGAGAATTATTTTTAGACGCCTGCCGTATTCGAATGCGAAGCGATGTTCCAATTGGCACTGCCTTAAGCGGCGGTTTAGATTCAAGCGCTATTGTGTGCGGCATGAATTACATTCGCCAACAACATACCATTGCAGACCGTTTGGCGGCAAGCTGGCAAAAAGCGTTTATCATGACTTACCCCGGCGCAGAGATTGACGAAAAACAATACGCCGACAAAGTGATTCAGCATACGGGCGTTACGCCTTATTATTCCATCGGCGACTCTTCGCTGTATCTAAAACATTACAACGATATCCTCTTTCAATATGAAGAAATTTCAGATATTCACCTCGGACCTTGGCTCATTCACAAAACGCAAAGAGAACATGGGGTTGTCGTCACGTTAGACGGACATGGCGGCGATGAAATTCTTGCGGGTTATCCATGGTATGTTACAGCCGCCATCAAAGATTCTGTTTCTTCTATTGCCCCCATACGAACCTTGCAACTTATTTCAATGATGTATGGGTTAGGCGTGATAAACCTGAATGCTTTATATGCCAAATTGAAAAACAAAAAAAATACATGGCTCTTACAAACGCCCGCAACCTTTACGTCTCCCGCTTATGAACAAGATATGCCGCGCATAAAAAACCGAGACCATCTTTTCAAAACGCTTTACATAGATTTTCACTATACTCAATTGCCCACCAACTTACGCGATTTTGACAGGCTTTCTATGGCGCACGGCGTTGAAGTGCGCTCGCCATTTATGGATTGGCGACTTGTCCGCTATCTTTTTTCGCTTCCTTCTTCGGTGAAAATTGGCGCCCGTTTCACCAAGCAGATTCTTCGAGATAGCTTAAAGGGCATTCTTCCAGAATCTATTCGTACGCGCACACGCAAACTGGGCTTCCCTAACTTAGCCGAAGCGTGGACTTCTCCTCAAGCCGTTGCCTTTATGCAAGATGTGATTCACAGTCAGCCGTTTCAAGAATCGCAGATTTGGAATGGAAAACACATTCAACGCGAATTGACTTTCGCCCTGCAAAATAAAGACCCACAAACGCTTCATCAAGTATGGGTTTATGCGCAAGCCTTTTCACTGATGAGGCTGTTTCAAGAAAAACAAAGGATGTATAAATGATAGTCATTGTAGATTATGGAGTCGGCAATCTTGGCTCCATCAAAAATATGTTTAAGAAAATCGGTTATAAAGCCGAACCGTCTTCAGACCCTGATGTGTTGCGTAAAGCCGAAAAATTAATTTTGCCGGGCGTTGGCGCGTTTGACGCTGGCATGAGCAAATTGCGCGAACGCGGCTTAATCAATTTGTTGAACGAACTTGTGTTAGAAAAAAAAGTTCCTGTGTTAGGTCACTGTTTGGGAATGCAGTTGATGACGAAAAAAAGCGAAGAGGGTACAGAAACAGGCTTAGGGTGGGTGGAGGCGGAAAGCATCCGCTTCAAATTTGAGTCTGACCAAGCGCATCTAAAAATTCCACACATGGGTTGGAATGGGATTGATGTGCAACGCCAACATGCCATTGTTGCGGGCTTAGAAACAGGCGCGCGTTTTTATTTTGTGCATACCTATCATGTCGTTTGCGAAAACCCAGCCGACGTGGTGGCTTACACCGATTATGGCTATAACTTTGCCTCCATCATTCAAAAAGAAAACATTATCGGCGCGCAATTTCATCCTGAAAAAAGCCATAAATTTGGAATGCAATTTTTGAAAAATTTTGCGGAGGGTAAGTAAATGATTCGCCCGCGCGTCATTCCATGTTTGTTGTTGAAAAACGAAGGCTTGGTTAAGACGGTAAAATTCAAAGACCCAAAATACCTCGGCGACCCCATTAATATCGTTAGAATTTTTAATGATAAAGAAGTGGATGAATTAATTTTTTTAGATATTACGGCAACAATTGAAAACCGAAGACCCAATTTTGCGTTGCTTGAAAAAATTACCAGCGAATGTTTTATGCCCTTAGGGTATGGCGGCGGCATCCGTGATATGGACGATATTAAGCGATTGCTCAAAATTGGCGTGGAAAAAATCATCTTGAATACCGCCGCCGTACAAAACCCATCATTGATTCGCGAAGCCGCCAATTACGCTGGCAGTCAGGCGGTTGTGATTTCAATTGATGTGAAAAAATCGTTATTTGGAAAATATGAGGCGTATATTCACAGCGGCAAAAAAAACGCCAAACTCGACCCCGTGAACTTTGCCGTTGAAATGGAAAAACAAGGCGCGGGAGAAATCTTTGTTAATTCTATAGACCACGACGGCGTCATGCAAGGCTATGATTTGACTTTAATTAAGCGCATGTCAGACGCAATCAACATTCCGCTCGTCGCTTGCGGCGGCGCGGGCAATCTTCAACATTTGGCTGAAGCGATTCAAGCCGGCGCTTCTGCCGCGGCGGCGGGTAGTATGTTCGTCTTTCAAGGTCCCTTACGCGGCGTATTAATCAGTTACCCTACGCAAGAAGAATTACGAAAAGCAATTCCATAAAATCCTGGAGAGAGTATGAACTCTGAATACCAAATATGCACCCGCTGTTTGATGGACACCAGCGACCCTGAGATTCAATTTGACGATAAAGGCGTATGTAATCACTGCCACGATTATGACCGTATGATGACTCAAAAAGTCATCACGGGCGCGGCGGGAGAAAAATATTTACAAAAACTTGTGGATGAAATGAAACGTAATGGGCGAAATAAACCATACGATTGTATTATCGGCGTAAGCGGCGGGGTAGATAGCACTTATGTGGCCTATCTCGTAAAAAAGATGGGGCTGCGCCCATTAGCCGTTCACATGGATAACGGTTGGGACTCTGAACTTGCCGTAAAAAATATCGAAGAAACCCTCAAACGCCTCAATATTGATTTATATACCGAAGTGTTGGATTGGGAAGAATTTAGAGATTTACAAGCGTCTTTCCTGAAAGCCTCCACGCCTGATTCTGAAATCCCGAGCGACCATGCCATTTGGGCTGTGCTTGGCAACATGGCGGATAAATTGAAGGTGAAATATATTATTTCTGGCTTCAATGTCCGCACTGAATCGCATTTACCGCGCGCTTGGTCGCAAGGTCATTTTGATTGGAAATACATTCAAAGCGTTCAAAAACAATTTGGAACATTGCGCCTCAAGACTTACCCGCACATTGGTTTTTTTGCGTATTATCGCCGTTTGCTTACGCATCGTCGAGTGGATATTTTGAATTATTTACCGTATAACAAAGCCGAAGCCATGAAAATTTTAGAGCAAGAACTAGGCTGGCGTTATTATGGCGGTAAACACTACGAATCTATTTATACACGATTTTATCAAGGCTATATTTTGCCGACCAAATTTGGATATGACAAAAGGCGTTGCCACCTTTCCAGTTTAATTTGTTCGGGCGAAATCACCCGCGAGCAAGCCTTGAAAGAATTAGAAAAACCAACCTATTCCCCTGCCATGCAAGAAGAAGACCGCGAGTATGTGGTTAAAAAGCTGGGGCTTACCGATGAAGCCTTTGAGGCAATTCTTAATGCGCCCAAAAAATCTTTTTGGGATTACCCCTCCTACACGCGCATTGTAGAGGGACCGTTATTCAAAGGGGTATATAACATGGCGCGAGAGATTTACCGCAACCGTCAAAAGAAAGCGCATCGGGTTGAGGCATAAATGCGCATTGCATACGTTAGCCTGCATTGGGCGCGCACCAAAAATTCTGGCGTGGGAAAAAAAATTCAAAGCCAAGTGAACATTTGGAAAGAGATGGGGCATGAAGCGCGTTTATTTATGCACACCTCGCCGCATGAGCCGCCTAGCGAACTCATTGAGGCGGAGGTTTTCCCATATCAAGCGCAGGGAAAATTTCAAACCGAGTTGAATCGCATCCGCGCCGCAAAGAAAATGGTGAAGGCGATTGAAGCGTTCAAACCCGATATTATTTATTTGCGATACGGCATTTATGTTTACCCTGTTCATCACTTAATGCACATTGCGCCAGTGGTGGAAGAAATTAACACCAATGACTTAACCCAACATGAAGGTTTAGGCGGAATATATAGTTGGTATAACCGCCTCACGCGCGGGATTTTGCTGCGCCGCGTCGCCGGTTTGGCGGCTGTTTCGCAAGAATTGGCGCTTTCTCCCGCTTTTGCAAAATACCAAAAACCGACTTGCGTCATTGCCAATGGGATTGACCTAGAAGCGTTTCCTACGCTTCCGCCCGCTTCAAACCCAGTTCCGCGTTTAGTGTTTATTGGCAGCCCGAATAATCATTGGCACGGAGTGGATAAATTAGTTCTATTAGCCAATTTAGTCCCAGATATTCATGTTGATATAATTGGTTATAATCAATTGCCGCGCTTTTCTCTACCTGCGAACATTACTTTACATGGTTATTTATCTTTTGAGAAATATGAGCAAACGCTAGCAAAAGCGGATGTGGCCGTTAGTTCTTTAGCGTTGCATCGCGTTAAGTTAGAAGAAGCGTCTCCGCTTAAAAGCCGCGAATGCCTCGCTTTTGGGTTGCCGTTGATTATTGCCTATGAGGATACAGATTTGGTAAGCCAAGAACATGATTTTTTATTGCATATACCTAATAAAGAAGATAACATTCAAACCCATTTTTCTGTAATACGCGATTTTGTCTATCGAATGCGGGGGTATCGCGTAGGCAAAAAACAAATTTCTCAATTGGATCAAAAGACGAAAGAACTGAAAAGGATAAACTTCTTTTCTACTCTATTGGAAAAAAGCATTAAGAAGAGCGGTTCGTTCTAATTTTTAGAGTTTGTTAGGAACAAAGAATGAAAAACAACTTTCTTATAAAAATTTTGGCTGTGATATGCGGCGGTTATGTTTTTTTAAGGGCAATTCTTGCTTTTGAAAAAATAGCCTCAGGCACAGGCGTTTGGTGGCAAACATATTCCTTAAAGTGGGGGGCGGGGTTGTTTGGCTTTATTGTATTTTGCGCTTTGTTGTTTTTTTTGATGGTCGCTTTGTTATGGCGCATAGAACTTTTTAGCGAAGTTTTTCAAAGGTTAGTTTTGTTTCGAAAAAAAATCGGCGCTATTCGATTTGCGCTTGCAGCGGCGCTGTTTATCTTTCCAGTTTGGTTTTTTCAGTTTACGGCATGGGGCATCGTATTTCATGATTTATCTATTCGTTTAATCATATGGGCTGGCGTGGCGCTGGCGCTTTCGTTCTTAATAAGCAATCTAAATGTTATAGACTGGAAATATTTCTTTCTTTGCCTCTTGATTACCTCTACTTCTTTTGTCGGCGCTATATCTTTCATCAACGTTGTGGACTATCCCTTCTCATTAGGTTGGTCTGAGGGCAACCGCATGTGGGATTATTCCATTATGTTTGGAAGAGATTTGTATGATTACCCGCCAGACAAAAACATTGAAGTCTTACTGGATATTGGGCGGCAATTTGTAGGCGGGTTGCCGTTTATATTTTCTGGCGTTACCATTTATATGGAGCGTTTTTGGATAGCGCTGACCTTCATTTTGCCATATTTACTATTGGGGCTTGCCGCATTTCGTTTTACTCGCGCCAACTTGCTAGAATGGATATTGACTACAGTTTGGGCGTTTATTTTCCTTAAGCAAGGACCCATTCATCCGCCGTTAGTTTTATGCGCTGCGGCAACGGCGCTCGTTTGGCGTAGCCCGTTGTGGCTTGGCATACCATTAATTGCGGTAACAAGTTATTTTGCCGAGGCAAGCCGTTTTACATGGGTTTTTGCCCCAGGAATATGGATTGGCATGTTGGAAGTGATAAGCGCTAATTTACAAGATAATAAATTACCAAAAACTGCTTGGATTCGCGCAATTACATTAGCCATCTCTGGCTTTATAGGCGGGCAGTATGGCAAAACGATAATTTCGCTCCTTACTGCAGAATCGCAAACTCCTCTTAGCCCGTCTATCTCTGTAAATCAAGCGGTGTCTATGGTTACCACGCCTTCTCAGCCTTTATTGTGGTATCGGCTATTGCCAACGGAAACGTATCCGCTAGGAATTTTGTTTGGACTGTTAGTAGCCACTCTACCGATTATTTTTCTATTAATTCACTTAATAGTTACCCGCAAATGGCAGCTTAATCTTTGGCAAAAATTAGCGATTCTCGGACCGCTTGCCGCATTCTTAACAGTGGGTATTATTGTCAGCACAAAAATAGGCGGCGGCGGCGATTTACATAACTTAGATATGTTTTTGATTGGTTTAATGTTTACAGGCGTTGTCGCTTGGGAAAAAGCAGGCAGGCAATGGTTTGCTCAAATTCACTTGGCGCCTGCCTTGATAAAAACCAACCTGATTCTCTTTTTTGTATTGCCGGGTTTATTTGCTCTAGGCGGAATGCGCTCATTTGCATTTGCCGAAGACGCCGCATGGCTGGTAGCGCTAACTGATGCGCCAAACGAAAAAGCCTTAGATATGATACCCTCAGACGCAGTAGTGAAAAACGCGCTTGATGTTATTCAAGAAGAAGTAAACCTTGCAATTGCGCAAGGCGGCGAAGTGTTATTCATAGACCAACGCCAACTGCTTACCTTTGGGTATATAACCAATGTGCCTTTCATACCAGAATATGAAAAGAAGATATTAATGAATAACGCGCTTGGCTCGCGGCAAGCCTATTTTCAAAGATTTTATGAGGAACTTGCCGCCAAACGTTTCGCTTTAATTATTTCCGAGCCATTACGGGTAACCGTTCAAGATACCGTTGAACGCTTTGGCGAAGAGAACAACGCCTGGGTAAAATGGGTTTCGATTCCCGTATTGTGCTACTACGATATCAAAACCACTCTTCAAGAAGTGAATGTGCAACTCTTAGTTCCAAAACCAGACCCTGTAGATTGCTCTGCCGAATTGCCAGTGGAGTTACCTTGAACTTTCGTTACGTCTTTTTACGCCTCATTCGCCACTTCATGCCTGAATCTGTCGCCAGATATTTGCTCAAACGCCGATGGCTGATTCGCCCTGGTCTTGAATCTAGCGACCCGCTTGCGGCAGTGGAACAATACATTACCACTCTAGCCAAATATGAAAAAACGATTCAAGGAAAAAAAGTTTTACTCTTTGGTTATGGCGGGCGGTTTGCCGTAGCAGTGGAATTGTTGAAGCGTGGCGCGAGTCATGTTGTTTTATGCGACCATTTTGTTTTACTAGACCACGAACGCAACGCGCAGTTGCTTCCAGCGTATGCAATGTATCTGAAACAGAATCGGCATGAGGTTCAGCCGCGAAGCGAATTTATTACGCTTTTGCATGGCGATATTCGGGATGAAGCCGTCCAAGTTCAAATTTCAAAAGTAGATTGCGTTTTAAGCACATCGGTTTATGAACATTTAGACGATGTGAACGGCATTACAAAATCGCTTGCGAATTTAACCGCGCCGCAAGGTTTTCATTTACATTTTATTGATTTGCGCGACCATTATTTCAAATACCCGTTTGAAATGTTGAAATTTAACGAAAAAATCTGGAAAAATTTCTTAAACCCTTCCAGCAACTTAAATCGTTTTCGTTTGAATGACTATCAAAAAATTTTTGAAACATATTTTAATAAAGCGCATATCGCCGTTATCCGCCGTGAAGAAGAAGCGTTTCGCGCGGCTCAGCCTCATATTCGACCTGAATTCCTGACAGGGGATATTTCTGTTGATTCGATTGCATTAATATATGTGTTAGCCGAACTTCCCGTTTAATAATGTTAAACAAAAACTTATTATTAAAGATTTTTCTTGCACTCATAAGCGTTGAAACCGCTTGGGCGTTTTTCAACCTTATCGCCATTGAGACCGATTCGAAGAATGCCGTAATATTTGGGTTTTCATTGGCGCGCCTTATCTTAATCTTTCTTGTAGCGGCTTTCTTTCTTTCCTCGTCTTTATTGCTTGTTTATATATCAACTTCACGCTTGCATTCGAAAATTATAACAAACGCCTTAGATGAAATAAGTCGGCGGCAAAGTTTTGGCTTTGTTGTGTGGCTTTTCCTTGCCGTTTTGTTTTGTGGAATTGCATTTTTGCTCACGCCGCCGCAAAGAATTGGCGAAGCGATTTTTGAACGGCTGTTTCCAATTGTATTATTGGGGGTTATTCTGCCTGCGCAAGCGTTGCTGTTTCACTTGATTTGGCTGGAAAAAAAACTGAATTTCCAATTTTTGTTTCAATGGAAAACCGCTTATTTCACGGCGGGCATTACGCTTGCTATCATGTTGTTTTCATGGTTGTTAATTAATGTGAGTCAAATAGGCATTGTGCCTGAAAAAACAGGTTGGGCGCCGCCCGGCACGCCTATCCTCCCTCAGCAAGCGTTTCTGGCGCTGGGCATAGGTTTTTTCTTTTACTTAATCTCAAAACACTGGCGCTGGCTTACAAACCTAAAAAGAACCGATTTGGCGCTTGGCGTTGCTTTATGGTTGTTAGCAAGTTTTCTCTGGTTCAATGAACCCTTACGCGATTGGAGTTACTTTACCGCTCAACCTACGCCGCCTAATTTTGAAATTTACCCATACTCTGACGCCGCTTTATACGATACATTTGCGCAAAACTACATTATTGGCGCGAGCGTGCAATATGGAATAATTCACCGCCCGGGGTATGCTGTGTTTCTGGCTTTCCTTCATGCAGTCGTGGGGCAAGAGTATAACTCCGTTATCTTTGCGCAAATTCTATTTCTTGCTCTCGGACCTGTCGCTTTATATTTTCTCGTCTCTCAACTTGGCGGCAGACCAGCTGGCGTCGTTGCCGCTTTGCTCCTTATCTTCCGCGAGAAAAACGCCATCGCGCTCACAAACGTCATCGAAGTGTCCCATTCAAAATTATTTATGTCTGATGTGCCTACGATGATATTAACAATTGTATTTGCATACTGTTTGATCCATTGGCTTAAAAACGAAGAAAATAAATTGTATGTAGGTATCATAACGGGCGCATTTTTAGGGCTGGCGGCATTAATTAGAAGCCAGTCTCTCATCATTATTCCAATCGTTTTCCTTTGCGTTTTCATCGCCAAAAGAAAAACTTTACAAGCCGCCTTCATACAAACCGCTATGTTTTTATTAGGCGTAATCATGATTATTTTGCCTTGGACGTTGAGAAATTATCAAATCTCTGGCCGCATGGCGATTGAATATCAAGACGCTTACACAACCGTCATCGCTAGCGGCTATACCGATAACCCCGCCGAGATTGAAAAATTGCCAAACGAAACCGTACAACAATATGATAGCCGCATGTTCTCTATGATTTTGAATTACATCCTTGAGAATCCTTTTGAAGTGGCGCGTTTTTACGCCGCATATTTTGTGCATAACGAAATATCTTCCATTGTATATTTACCCATGACGCTCAATTTTTTAGATGCGCGGGCTTATGTGCGCGAGTTAAACATGTGGGGCTGGAATCCGCCTTTTGCAAGCCCCGCGCCTAAAATCCTCCCGTTATTTTTTATCACACTTGGAGTCGTTGCTCTTGGCATTGGCGTTGCTTATCAACGCGCAAAATGGATTGGATTATTGCCGCTTTTGATTCATTTGGGATACAACCTAAGCGTTGTGCCGTTTAAGACATCGGGCTGGCGCTTCATCCTACCCGTAGATTGGGCGTTGAACCTCTACTTCAGCGTCGGCTTGATGCACTTGACCTTAATGATATTCTCTCTGTTTAATGATGCGGCTAAACCAATTGGATATACAAAACCCGCTTCCGCTCCGTTGAGCTATCAAAAAACAATTCCTACGCTCAGTGTTTTTTTAATCGTTGGCTTGGCGTTGCCGCTGGTAGAAAAAGCCATTCCACAAAAATACCCCGCGCTCAGTTCAAATGAATTAGTTCAAACCTATTTTGCAGAAGATATTGCTTTAGAAAACGGCGAAGCCATCACCTCGTCTGACTTGATAAGATTTCTCGAAGCGGAACCCAACTCCGCAATCCTATATGGGCGCGCTTTATATCCGTCTTTTTACAAAAGCGGAGAATATTGGGGCGACGACGATTCATATCCGCCTGACATGCGAAATATTTCTCGATTACAATTTTTACTTATCGGTCCCGCTCAACGTCAAATTTATATTCCAGTAGAGACTTCGCCGAATTTTTTTCCACATAGCGCCGATGTGCTCGTCGTTGGCTGTAAAACAAAAACGGGAGGCATTCAAGCGTTAATAGTAAAAATAAACGACAAGCATTTTGTTTACGCAGCGCCTTGGCTAGGGTTATCTTGCGCTTCACAATAATTACGAGATGCAGCCATGAATCAAAAACTGGAAAACCTTTTTTCGCGTTATGAATTTCTCTTACCGCTCATTGTTTTCATTTTATTTTTGGCGGCTTCTTTGCCCGGCATTACATGGGGCGCGCCCGCTTTATGGCACCCTGACGAGTTGATTTGGCGGGTAGATAGCGCCCTACGCGGCGAATTAAAGTTTGACGAAACCGAGCCAGATTGGAATTACCCATCCTTACCAAAATATGTGATGTATTTTATCGGCTGGGTTGTATATGGAATGGGAAAATCAAGCTTTGCATTTATTGTGGCGGCGCGTATATTTTCTTCCATCTTAGGGGCAATTGCAGGCGCGCTCATTTATCTCCTTGCCAGAAAAATTGGCATAGATAAAAAATATTCTTTCTTGGCGAGTATTCTTTACATTGTGAGCGGAGTTGCCGCCGCCAATGGGCGTTTTGCCCACAATGATTTATATTTGCAGTTATTTACCATCTTGTGTGTGTATTGCCTTATAAACTATCAATTACAAAAAGCCTATCATTGGCTTTACGCTTCGTTTTTATGCGTTGGGCTGGCGACTTCCAGCAAGTACACGGGGGGGAGTTTGATGTTTTTGCCCGTGATTGTTTATCTCATGATGAATTGGAATAGCATACCCAAAAACTGGCTTCGGATGTTAGGCGTATTAATGCTTGGCGGGGGCATCGCTTTTGCAGGATATGTTATTGGCACGCCAAAATCATTGATAGACCCTATTAACTACGCCATAAATATTATGACGGTGTTAGACAACTTACGAAGCTACGGCTTCAATTACGGCACGCCGATTGGGTTGTTCGGTCAATGGAGCGTTTTGAAAAGCGCGATTGGCATATTTTGTTATTACCTTTTTATCGTATCGTTCATTTGGGTTTCTTTGAAGTTGCTTCTAAGAAAAACAGGCAACGTATTTTTTGAACAAAAAACCGCTCAAGCCGCAGGCGTTTTTATTTTAGCCCTGTTAATTTTTGATATTCCCTACCTTATTTCCATCAACTACATTGACCGGTACTTTATACCTTTCATTCCCTTTTTATCCATTTTGGCAGTCCTCTTTTTAAGCGACCTTATGGAGTTTGCCTCTAAAAAGAATTGGAAATGGCTTTCATGGGTCGTTATTTCTATTGGCTTTGTTGGGTTGGCGTATTCTGCGCTTCGGGTAGCGAGCATTTCGTTATTGTTTATAAATGATGCGCGTATTCCCGCCACCGCTTATATTGCGACCATTCGCGGCTATCAAAAAAGCATCGAATACACCTTGTATCCGCCCTTTATTGAAAAAAAACGTTTTATGCGCGCGCACAACTACCCTATTTATTTTGTGGAATGGATTGACGATGAAACGCCTACAGGCGGGCGTTACGAATATAACCAAGGCGAAAAAGGCTTGTTAGAGCGCGATACAGATTATTTTGTGATTGATAGTTTTACCTATGCCCGCTTTGGCAATCCCTCAGTTTGCGCCACAACCCCCGTCGAGTGCGACTTCTTCAAACGGCTGATTGACGGCGAAATAAAAAGTTACCGCTTGCTCAAAAAATTTACTTACCGATTGCCGCCTTATTTGCCGCAGGTGAGAATTACGGCGGTCAATCCAGATATATTAATTTTTGAACGCGTCCGCTGATGCCTTCTTTTCAAGCACAATTAATAGTCGAGTGGCAAACAAAGATGGGAAAAACTGCAACAGTTTTTCCGTCCATTTCATGAAGCGATATGCAAAGGTTGGGTAAAGTTGAGGTCCAGAATATCCGCCCGAAGCGGCGTACGCTAACGCGGCAATTCTTTCTACTTTTATAATTTTCCAATCCGCTAAATTTTTTTCAAAAAACTTTTCCACAAAAATTCGTGTGGCGTTGCCTTGCGCGGCGTAATAATCAATTTGGTTCGCGTCCCACTCGGCGGGCGCAAACCAGGTAATCGCTTTCGCCCGACCGATTGGCTCGGCGTGAAACAAACCATATACAATATACCCTAGTACACTTAATGCTGGCTCCATCATGATGACGCGCCCGCCGGCATTTAAGACACGCTGAAATTCTTTAAGCGCATTGCCCGGATAACGAAAATGATGAAACACATCTACCATTAATAAATTGGCGATTGTTTCGTTTTCAAACGAAAGTCGGTATGCGTTTTCAACTTGGTCAATCCATGGGTATGGAAATAAATCCGTCAAAATACATTCTGGTAAAACCTCGCGCAAACTTCCCATGCCTGAGCCAAGTTCCACAGTTTTACCTGAAACTTGGCTTAAGTGTCGGCTCATGGTTTGATACAAATCATGATAAACAATGCGCAACAAAGGTTTGCGCTTCCAGAGTTTATAGTTCTTTTCTATCAAGTCGTTATGTAAATGAACGTCCATAATTATTTTACAAAGTGACCAATTTCATACACGTTGCCCAAAAACGCCGGGGCGGCTTTCATGGCTTGAATAGATTTTTTTTGTAAAACTTTTTCAGCCGCTTGCGCCACATCTCGTTCGGTAGAAAAATGATACTTGCGAATATTGTAGCCAAGCAAGCGAAAAGCAAAGACCATAAACGGACGCTCCACCGGCACGCCATATACAACCTGCCCGCCCGGTTTTAGCACACGCCGAATTTCTCTAAACGCTTGTTCCAATTCTTCAGGTTTGAGATGTTCAAGAATGCTAATTAATAAAACCGTATCAAATTGATTATCTTGATACGGCATTTGCAAGACGTTTCCGTTTTTCAACTCAGGATAAATGGAACGCTTTGCAAAAACCGCTTGAACGATATTAACGTCGCATGTTAAGTCTAACCCGAAGATTTTTTTATATTTTTCGTTTAAGTTTAGAAAGGTTAACCCGCTTCCAAACCCCACTTCTAAAATGCTTTCCCCGCCTCGGCATTCGTCTAAACATAATTCGACTCGTTTACGATAGAGACTTCCAAAAATGGGTAAGTAGTAAAAGACGACCGAATAAATTTTTTGCACGCCTTGATATTCTTTGTACGGTAATAAACGAAGCTGGGTTGCCATGTCGTTTCCTTTACACAAATTTAATTCTTCTCGCCGCAAATAGAACCATTCTTAATAATAAGAGACCGTGTTTCCACCTTGAAATGTTGGTTGAGCCGTACACGCGCTCACGGTAACGAATGGGCAAATCAACAATTTTTTTATTTAACTTTGCCGCGCCGAAGATTAAATCAAAATCGCCGAAGGGGTCAAAGTCGCCAAAGTACGAACGATTGGCGGCGATTTGCTCGTAATCTTTTCGCCATAAAACTTTTGTGCCGCATAGTGTGTCTTTAATCGGTTGCCCCAATAGCCAAGAAAACGCCATGCTAAATAATTTGTTGCCGATGAAATTAAGAGTGCGCATGGCTTCTTTTTCCATTGGGTAAACCAACCGCACGCCGTTAATAAATTCGCCTGTGCCGGAGGTAATCGCCTCGTAAAATCGCGGCAAATCTTCCGGCGGAACGGTTAAGTCTGCGTCGAGAATCATCAAAATATCGCCAGAGGCTTTCTGAAAGCCGAAGCGAACTGCATCGGCTTTGCCAATGCCGGGTTGTTGAAAGAGCAGGCTGGGGGTAGCAGGGTGAAGCGGCATTTCATCAAGAATGGTTTGATAGGTGTTGTCTTTGGAATGCCCTTCTACAAAAATCAATTCGGTTTTGCTTCCCATTTTCGGCAAGCGTTCAAAAATGTTTTTGATGTTTCCCGCCTCGTTGCGAGCGGCAACAACCACCGAAACGCTCGGCTGGCTGGTAGGCGTGGGCATAGGGCGCGCCACGATAAAATTTGAAAGCGCAAAAAGGTTAAACGGAAACAGTTTTACAAGATACCGATTCGCAAACCCGCCCAACGGCAACGGAAATAAAATTTCTTGCGAGGCGCGAATAGTCTCAAAACCAGATAAACGCAGAAGGTTCTTCACGTCTTCTACCGTTAACCAATTTTGGCTTAATAACGGAGCGGCTAAGTTTAATTTTTGCGCAATGGTTAAAGGAATTTGCCACAGGTGACTATAAAAGTTTAAGATGATTCTTGTGTGCGGCTGACAAAACTTTTTAACTTGCTCTAAAGCGCGTTGCACATCCCATAGGTCGTTGATGGTGTCTGAAAAAATGACGATATCAAATTCGCCTTCAAGGCTCGATAAATCATGCGCATCCAGTTGATAGTAGGCAATTTGCGGGTTTTTCTTTTTTGCTCTTGCTATCATTTCGGCGGAAAAATCAACGCCTACGCCGACTGAAGGATTTAATTGTGAAATTAAATCTCCCATGCCGCAGCCAATTTCAAGAATGCGTTGCTTTGGGCTGACTAGAAATTTATAAATTTCTGTTAAGCGCTTGTGATACCAACGCCCCATGCCTTGCCATGAATCGCGTTTGACGGCGATTTTATCCCAGTGGGCAATGCGGGTTTGTTGATAAAGTTTTCCTGCTTCGTCAAAAGGCGAGTGGGCATTCATGAAGAGATTCGTCCGTCTGTGAAAAGTGGGTTATAATTCAGCGACTGAATTTTGGAATTATAAAGCATGAGCCTCGAATCAACAAACGAAGAAATCCGCGAACTGTCGTTGCTCGAACAAATCGAAAGCGACCCTGATGTGAACCAAGCCACGCTCGCCACAAAACTTGGCGTAGCGGTTGGCACGGTGAACTGGCATCTGAAGCGCTTAATTGCCAAAGGCGCGGTGAAAGTTTCTCGCGCAGAACGAAAAAAGTTGCGCTATATCATCACGCCTGAAGGGTTAGCGTTACGCGCCCGCCTCGCGGTGGATTATGTAGAGCGTTCGTTTTCCGTATATCGCCGCACACGCCAAAAAGTGAAGGAACATATCGCTAAACTTCGTAAAGCCGGGTTTGATAAAGTGCGCATCGTTGGCGCTGGCGACGTGGCGGATATTTGTAAATTAACTTGCCTTGAACAAGGCGTTCAAGTGGTTCATGAAAAACACATTCCCGCTTTGGTGGTAGATGGATATAAGATTCGCTTGGAGGGCTTAGAATGAATCGCAAACATATTTTGATTACTGGCGGCGCGGGGTATATCGGCTCTATTCTAACTTCGGAACTGCTTCGGCAGGGGTACAGGGTGTCTGTCTTAGATAGTTTGCTTTTCGGCGGCGAAAGCGTTTTGCCTTTTTTGAGTCATCCAAATTTTCATTTTATTAAAACAGATGTGACAGAACCCCGCGCAGTGCGCGACGCCATTAAAAAAGATTGGGAAAAACCCAACGCAGTGATTCACTTGGCTGGCATTGTTGGGTTTCCGGCTTGTCAGGCGGTGGGCAAGCAAGTGGCATGGAAGTACAATGTCGAAGCCACAAAACTTGTGTACGAACAATCGGCAGAACTAGGCGCAGAACGATTCGTCTTCGCATCCACATACAGCAATTATGGATTAAGCCCAGACGGCAAACCCGTGACGGAAGAATCGCCATTAAACCCACAATCGTTATACGCCGAAACAAAAATCGCCGCAGAAGACTATTTGCTCCAGCAAAAAGAATCGCCTTGCGCGCCGTTACTGTTTCGCTTTGCAACGTTATACGGCATTTCCCCGCGCACGCGATTTGACTTAATCGTCAACCAATTTGTGTTAGAGGCGTTTACCAAACGCCAATTAATTATTTACCAACGCGGGTATTCGCGCTCGTTTGTTCACATCCGCGATGTAGTGCGCGGCGTTATCATGGGCTTAGAAGCGGAGCAAAATAAAATTCGCGGTCAGGTGTTTAATTTAGGGACCGAAAACGGCAACTACACAAAAAGCGATATCGTTAATTTGGTGCTAAAACGTATGCCCGAAACTATCGTTGAATATAAAGACCTAACCTTCGGCGGCGATATGCGCGACATCACCGTATCGTTTGAAAAAATAAAAAGAGTTTTAGGCTTTGAAACAACCTTAGACGTGGACGACGGCATACGCGAAGTTTTATTCGCCTTGAAATCAGGGTTAATCCGAAACCCAACCGATGAACATTATCGAAACGCGCAATTTATCGTGCAATAGATTTTTACAAATTGCCTCATGCGTAATTTGCGCTGCATAAGGAGAGAACATGGCAGAAAGTTTTTGGAAGAATAAACGAGTCATCGTCACAGGCGGCGGAGGGTTTCTCGGCTCGTTTGTGGTAGAAAAATTACAAGAACGCGGCGCGGTAGATATTTTCATCCCCCGCAAGAAAGACTACGACTTAACCCAACGCGAAGCGGTCGAACGTTTGTATAACGACGCGTTGCAAAACATAGACCCAACCCATGCGGTTGTGATTCACCTTGCCGCAAATGTAGGCGGCATTGGCGCGAATCGAGAACACCCCGCCGAATTTTTCTACGACAATATCATCATGGGCGTAGAACTCATGCACCACGCTTATAAAAGAGGCGTTGGCAAATTTGTGGCTACCGGCACGGTATGCGCTTATCCAAAATTTACGCCTGTGCCATTCAAAGAAGACGACCTGTGGAATGGCTACCCCGAAGAAACCAACGCGCCCTACGGGCTTGCCAAAAAAATGATGCTCGTGCAAGCTCAAACCTATCGCCAACAATACGGCTTCAACGCCATTTATTTATTGCCCGTAAACTTATATGGACCGCGCGATAACTTCAATTTACAAACATCGCATGTCATTCCTGCCTTAATTCGCAAAGCCATTGAAGCCAGCGAACGCGGCGATAAAGAATTACCCGTGTGGGGCGACGGCTCTCCAACTCGAGAATTTTTATACGTCGAAGACGCCGCAGACGGCATTGTGACAGGCGCAGAAAAATACAACGGCGATTTACCCGTAAACTTAGGCTCTGGATACGAAATTTCCATCAAAGACCTAACCGAAAAAATTGTCGAACTAACAGGCTACACAGGGCAAATCGTTTGGCAAACCGATAAACCAAACGGTCAGCCCCGCCGCGGGTTAGATGTTTCCAGAGCCAAACAATTATTTAATTGGTCCGCTAAAGTTTCTTTTGAAGAAGGCTTAAAGAAAACGATTGAATGGTTTAAAGCGAATCGAGACAAAATAAAGTAAAGAAAGAGCGAAGAAAGTTGAACTCCTTTCATCTTTCTTCTTTCATCCCATTATGACCAACCTTACGAAGCAAGAACCAACCACAGTGTATATCAAACCCACTCAAGGTTTATCTTCATTAAATTTAAGAGACCTTTGGATTTACCGCGAACTAGTTTTCTTTATGGTGTGGCGCGATATTAAAGTGAAATATAAACAAACGTTACTTGGCATGGCATGGGCTGTGATTCAACCCATGATGACCATGCTGGTATTCACTTTTCTTTTTGATAGAGTCGCCAAACTCCCCACCGAAGGCATTCCATATCCCATTTTCGCGTTTACTGCCTTGCTGCCTTGGGGGTTGTTTGTCACCGCATTGAATCAGGGAAGCCGTTCGTTGGTGGCGCACAATAATATGGTGACGAAAATTTATTTTCCGCGTCTCATTCTTCCCATGTCGTCTGTCTTTGCCGGGCTGGTAGATTTCGCCATCGCCTTTGTCATCCTCATTGGCTTGATGTTTTATTATCAATTTATTCCCGCATGGAATTTAATTTGGACGCTTCCGCTTTTTCTCTTGCTTGCGATTCTCACCGCGCTGGGCGTTGCCCTTTGGCTTTCGGCGATTAACGTGCAATATCGAGATGTAAACCAAGCGCTTCCGTTTCTGACTCAGTTTTGGCTGTTCGCTACGCCTGTGGCATATTCTTCCTCCGTCATTTCGCCCGAATGGCAAGTAATCTATTCGCTGAACCCAATGGCTGGCGTAGTAAACGGATTCCGCTGGGCGTTGCTTGGCGCAGGCAACGGACCCGACCTCACCCTTTGGATTTCGGTTGGCATTTCAATTTTGATTTTTATTTCGGGTCTTTTTTATTTTAGAAGTATGGAAAAGACGTTTGCGGACACAATCTAAGTCGAAGGTCGCAAGTCAAAGGTCGCAAGTCAAAGGTCGCAAGTCAAAGGTCGCAAGTCGAAGGTCGCAAGTCGAAGGTCGCAAGTCGAAGGTCGCAAGTCAAAGGTCAAAAGACCTATGGTTTTTGACTGACCGTCTTAAACTTACAAACATAAACTATGACAACAGCAATTAGCGTAAAGAACATCGGTAAGCGATATAAAATCGGCGCGGCGGAAACGAAATTCCGCTATAACATGCTGCGCGACGTAATTGTGGATACGGTCGCAGCGCCTATTCGCATTGCCAAAGCCCTGGTTGGTAAGTCTGATAGACGGATGAATCAAAATTACGTCTGGGCGTTGAGAGATATTTCTTTTGATTTAGAAGAAGGCAAAGTGCTTGGCATTGTTGGTAGAAACGGCGCGGGCAAAAGCACTTTATTAAAAATTCTTTCTCGCGTTACCGAACCCACTACTGGAACAGTCACAGTTCGCGGGCGCGTTGGCTCGTTGCTTGAAGTAGGCACCGGATTTCACCCTGAATTATCAGGCAGAGAAAATATTTACATGAACGGCGCTATTCTTGGTATGAAACGCGCCGAAATTGACTCGAAATTTGACGAAATTGTAGAATTTTCCGAAGTCGGTCAATTTATTGATACGCCCGTTAAACGGTATTCGTCGGGCATGTATTTGCGTTTGGCGTTTGCCGTTGCGGCGCACCTCGAACCGGAAATTTTAGTCGTAGATGAAGTGCTTGCAGTGGGCGACGCTGAATTTCAAAAAAAATGTTTGGGCAAAATGAACGACGTTGCTCAACAAGGCCGCACGGTTTTGTTCGTTAGCCATAACATGTCGGCGATTTTACGTTTGACTCAAGAAGCGATTGTTTTGCACAAAGGTCAAATGATTATGCGCGGACCGACGCAAGAAGCGGTTGATTATTATTTATCGTCGGGTCAATCGCAAGCGGGCGAAAAAATTTGGGATGCGGAAAGCGTGGGCGTGGCAAATGCCGAGTTTACGCCGCTCAGTTTGAAGGTCAAAGATAGAAGCGGAAAAGTTGTGGATACCGTTCGTTCCGTTGAACCCGTTACGTTGGAGTTCGAATATCAATTAAATTCATCTATCACGGGCTTGCGGGTTGGTTTATATATCAGCACAATGCGCGGCGAATATATTTTTACGTCGTTTGATACCGACGACGCAAGTTTATATGAAGAGTTCGATACGCGCCACGCGGGGCGGTATATCAGCCGCGCTGAAATCCCCGCCGATATGTTTAACGAAGGACGTTACATGGTGGGCGTGAACGCCAGTTCGTTTGGCGTGAAAAGATATTTTATGGATGAAAACGCGCTGGCGTTTAATGTGGATATTTCTGGCGCGCCCGGCGCTCAATGGGCAGAGCCGCGCGTGGGACCGATTCGCCCGCGATTGAAATGGAAAATTGAAAAGATAAGCGAGTAATTGGTAAGCAGTCGTTACCAATTGCCGATTGCCGATATGAAAACTATTTTACGCAATATACCTTTAATTGCCGACGTGGCTTGGGCGCTTCGTTCCAAGAATCAAACGCGCCGCGACCATTACAACTTAACTCGTTTACAAAAATCTTTGCCAAGCGCAGTGGAAGTTACAAAAAAACATTTACGCCAAAACAATCGCCCTAAAAAGGTTTTGCTTTTTTCCACGTTGCATTATTGGATTGAACAATCGGCGTATCTTGCGCTGGCGCTTGCAGGGTTGGGGCATGACGTTACTTTATTAACGCTGCCGTACTCCGAATGGCATAAAGAAAAAGATGCATTTACTCAACGCCAACGCGTTCTTCACACCAAAGACGCCTTATCTTCATTATCTCCATTAATCAAACACGTTTCTCTTCTTGACCTTTCGACAGGCTTAGGGCGGCGACTTCAACCTGCCGCCCTAAACTTGCCAGCCGTTCTTCAAGCCGACATCAAAGAAATTTCTTTGTGGGACGCTCAATATACCCTGATGCGCGAAGAAGTGAACATGGCTGACCCAAGCGACAAAGCCTTATATGATTTGCGAATCAAAAGAAATACATTTGCGGCAAAGGCGCTGTACGCTTATTTGCAGGCGCGCCAGCCTGATGTGGTTTTGATTCCAAACGGTTTAATTTTAGAAATGGGGATTGCTTTTCGCACGGCTCGTTATCTCGGTATAGACGCGGTGACGTATGAATTTAACGACCAGCGCGAGCAAATTTGGCTGGCGCAAAATTCATCCATTATGCAGCAAGATACCGATTATCTTGTAGAAGCGCGTTGTCATTTGCCCATTACGGATGAAATGTTTGAAAAAGTGGCTGATTTAGAAAATGCGCGGCGCGGCGCGCGAGTGTGGGGGAAGTCGAAGCGTTTGTGGCAGTATGTGTCGGCTCAGGGCGCCGACGAAACGCGCAAAATACTGAATTTGGATTCGCGTCCAGTGGCGATGCTTGCCGCGAATGTTTTAGGAGATAGCCTCACGCTAGGGCGCGATATTTTCGCTTCCTCTATGACGGAATGGATTACGAAAACCGTGCAGTATTTTGCCAAACGCGACGATGTGCAACTCGTCATTCGCGTTCACCCCGGCGAAAAACTTGTGCCGCAAGCCAAATCTATGGCGACAGTGGTGCGAGAAGCGTTGCCTGAAACGCCCAATCATATTCATGTGATTGGCGCATTAGATTCAATTAACACCTATGACTTAATTGAAATCGCCGATGTCGGTTTGGCATACACCACTACCGTTGGGCTTGAAACGGCGATGAACGGCCGCCCCGTTATCTCTTGCGGAAAAACGCATTATCGCGCGCGCGGCTTTACGCTCGACCCCAACTCGTGGGATGAGTATTATGCAACGCTTGAAAAAGTTTTAGCGAATATTCCCGCTTATACATTAAGCGAAAAACAAATTGAATTCGCATGGAATTACGCCTATCGCTTCTTCTTTGAATATCCGCGTCCTTTCCCTTGGCGTTTGATGAATTTTTGGGACGATTTAGAAGTTTGGAGTTTGGATAGAGTTTTTAGCCAAGAAGGCATGGAACAATTCAAAGCCACGTTTGATTTCTTAACAGGCGAACCGTTTCATTGGAACAATGAATGAGCGTTCTTCCTTCATGAAAATAAACAGGAAAGAAGAATGAACGACAGAGATAAATACATGACTCAAGATACCAAGAAAAAAGTCCGCGAATTTTATGATGAAATTGGCTGGCAACAAGAACAAGACGGCAATTATCAAAACGCGCGTTATGAAGATTTACGCCCCGTTTCGCGCGAGTATATTCATAAAACTCGCCTGCGCGTGATGAATGGATTAATCCCCACGGGGCGCTTCTTGCTAGACGCGGGGTCTGGTCCTGTTCAGTATGAAGAATATAAAACCTATTCGGCGGGTTATCAAAAACGAGTATGTTTAGATATTTCAATTCAGGCGCTGCGCGAAGCGCGAAATCGAATCGGCGAACATGGTTTATTCGTCGTGGGCGATTTGGCAAATTTGCCTTTCAAAAACGAAGCGTTTGACGGCGCGGTTTCCATGCACGCCATTCATCATCTAGCGCTGACGGAACACCCGCGCGCCTACAGCGAAATTCACCGCGTGTTAGCAAATGGGCGCACTGCGGCGATTGTCAACGGTTGGCATGAACCGTTGTTGATGCGCATGGCAGAACCGTTAATTGGCTTGATGAGAAAACTATCGGGGCGCTCTGCAAAAAAGAAAAGAGAATGGTTAAATGAAGAAGACCCAGCGGGCACATTTGTTCAAAAGATGACCCCTGAATGGTTGAAAAAAGAAATCGGCTCAAAGATGACCGTTGAAATCAAACCTTGGCGAAGCATGAGCACCAGAATCTTAAGATGGTTTGTCCGCCCGTTTGGCGGAAGGTTGTTTTTGAGGTTTATCTTTTGGCTTGAAGATGCGTTTCCAAAATTTTTCGCTGAAAATGGGCAATATCCATTGATTGTGATTCGAAAGTAATGGCGCCCCTACTAAGCAATAGGAGAATCTATGGACTGGAAAAATCAAGTTGTACTCGTTACAGGCGGAACGGGTTCGTTTGGCAAGAAATTTATAAAAATTTTGCAAGCGGAAAAACAACCGAAGAAAATCATCGTCTTTAGCCGCGATGAATTAAAGCAACACGAAATGCAAGTGGGCGGATATAACCAAGAAAACTTGCGTTATTTCATCGGCGATATCCGCGACCGTGAGAGGCTGGTGCGCGCTTTGCACGGGGTAGATATTGTCGTCCATGCGGCGGCGTTGAAACAAGTGCCGGCTTGTGAATATAACCCCATGGAAGCGATTAAAACCAACATTATGGGCACTGCCAATGTGGTTGAAGCCGCTTTAGATGCAGGCGTAAAAAAGGTCTTAACCGTCAGCACCGATAAAGCCGTTAGCCCTGCGAATTTATACGGCGCAACCAAACTCGCCGCAGAGAAGTTGACGATTCAAAGCAACGCTTACGCGGGCGGAAAATCTACGCGCTTTTCTTGCGTGCGTTATGGCAATGTGGTCGGCAGTCGCGGTTCGGTTGTGCCGCTGTTCTTAAAACAAAGGGCAACAGGGCAAGTGACCATTACCGATGAACGCATGACCCGTTTTTGGCTTTCGCTGGAACAAGGCGTGAGATTTGTAATTCAGTGCATTGAGCAAATGGAAGGCGGCGAGGTGTTTATTCCTAAAATTCCTAGCACCAAAGTCACCGATTTGGCGAAAGCCATTGCCCCTCAGGCAAAATTAGAAATCATCGGCATTCGCCCCGGCGAAAAACTGCATGAAGTTCTCATTTCAGAAGACGAAGCCCGAAACGCCATTGAACTTGATACAATGTATGTTGTCCAACCTGCCGAAGCGATATGGTTTGGTTACTCATGGCAAAACAAAGGCAAAAGTTTGAAAGAAGGTTTTAGTTATTCCAGCGATAACAATACCGAATGGCTGGATGTAGAAGGAATTAAAAAATACATTGCCCCGTTTGAAGAATTGTTTGCGCAAGGAAAGTTAGAGGGATAGAGCGCGAAGCCTCAGGCATCGCCTTTCAAGTTCTTGACACGAAACACCTGACGCCTGATACTTGACCTATGAAACTTCTTATCCCCGGCGTAAGCGGATTACTCGGCATTAACCTCGCGCAAGAGACCATGAGCGAGTTTGAAGTTGTGGGTATTGACCGAGGCAAATTAAAAAATGCGCCCTTTGAAGTGTTGCATCAAGACGTGTTGAACGCTTCGGCAATGGAAAAGATTCTTGACTCTGAAAAGCCGCATTATGTCATCAACTGCGCCGCTCTGGCTGACCTTGAAGCCTGTGAAGAAAACCCCGACCTTGCCAAACGCCTGAATATTGATTTTCCCCGTCAACTAGCGCGGGCTTGTAAAACAAAAAGCATCCCTTTTGTTCACATTTCCACCGACGCGGTGTTTGACGGAGAGAAAGAAGATTTTTACGTCGAAACCGATACGCCCAACCCGCTTAGTGTGTACGCGAAGACAAAACTAGAGGGCGAGTGGGCAGTTCTCACCGAATATCCTGAAGCGATTATCGCGCGGGTCAATTTTTATGGTTGGAGTTTAAGCGGCAGGCGCAGTCTTGCTGAATTTTTCGTCAATAATCTGCTCAACAATAAAAGCATGAGCGGTTTTACCGATGTGTTATTTTGCCCGATGTTAGTTAACCACACAGCGCGTATTTTAATGAAAATGCTCAAAAAAGAACTGAACGGGGTGTATCATGTGGTCGGTCCACATGCGATGAGCAAGTATCAATTTGGCGTGGAAATTGCTCGCAAGTTCAAATTGAAAGAAAGCGAAATTACGCCTAAGTCGGTCTCGTTTTCGGGGCTGATTGCCAAACGTTCCAACAACTTATCCCTAAGTACGCGCAAGTTATCCGCAGATTTAGGCGAATCTCTCCCTGAATTTTCCACAGGTTTGAACGAGTTTTACACACAATACCAGCAGGGTTACCCACAGAAAATCCGCAGTTATCAACAGTAATTGTTTGTAAGTTGCGCTTTTAACGCGGTTTTTCCACACTTATCCACAATTTTTTGTAAGTTATCCACAGGTTTTTCCACATTAAAAAACTCAACCTTGAGGTAATGGGTATAAAGTCGCCATGCCTCAAATGAAAGAGACTTTTTTGTCAGAAGTCTAATAAGATAAAATTATGAGCGGTCGGTTGAAATAAATTTTATAAACTCTTTCAGACGACTGATTAGAAACTCTTATCGCGGAGACTCAACTATGGAATTCAAAATCAACAACCACACTATCGGATTAAATCATCCCACTTATTTTATCGCCGACATTGCCGCGAATCATGACGGCGATTTGGAGCGCGCTAAACTATTAATTCGCCTTGCCAAAGAAGCGGGCGCCGATGCGGCGAAATTTCAACATTTTCAAGCGCCGAAAATCGTTTCAGATTATGGCTTCAGCCACATGAACTCTAAAGTCAGCCATCAAGCTAGTTGGAAGCGCTCTGTTACCGAAGTGTACGCCGCCGCGTCGGTTTCTCAAAGTTGGACTCCCATCTTAAAAGAAGAGTGCGATAAAGTTGGCATAGATTTTTTCACCTCGCCGTATGATTACGATTCGATAGAGCATGTTGACCCATACATCCCCGCCTATAAAGCGGGCTCAGGCGAAATTGATTGGATTGAAGCGCTTGAACACATGGCAAGCAAAGGCAAACCGATAATTATCGCTTGCGGCGCGGCGGATATTGCCGATGTGCAACGCGCCGTTCACGCGATTTTGAAAATCAATAAACAATTATGCCTTATGCAATGCAACACCAATTACACCGCCAGCCCCGATAATTATGACCATTTGCATTTGAACGTGTTGAAAACGTTCTCCGTCATGTTCCCCGATGTGATTTTAGGCTTATCAGACCATACCCATTCCGTGGCGCCTGTGTTGGGCGCAGTGACTTTGGGCGCCAGGATGATTGAACGTCATTTCACGGATAGCAACGATAGAGAAGGACCAGACCATAAATTTGCAATGAACCCTGAAAACTGGGCGAAGATGGTAGAAGAGACCCGCTTGCTTGAAAAGTCGTTAGGCAGTTCGGATAAATTCATTGCCGGCAACGAGCAAGAAACCAAAATTGTGCAACGGCGCTGCTTGCGCGCCGCGCGAGATATTAAAGCCGGCGAAACATTTACACGAGATATGATTGACGTGCTTCGCCCCGCCACGCCGGGCGCCATCAAACCGCATGAAATTGAAAATGTGATTGGAACGAAAGCGCTCGTAGATATGCCCTATGGCAAAGAATTGCGATGGGTGGATTTAGGGGCGTAAATTTCGTAAAGCGCAATGCGCCAAACGTAAATCACGAACGACGTATGACGCTTTATCCTCTTGGAACTTTGAACCTTGAAAATTATTTACTTCTCTCTCGGTTATTCCACGCACGATTATCGTTTCCTCAAAGCCATTTCAGACGGCGGACATGAGGTTTATTTTGTTCAGCTGGAAGGAAATCAAAGACAAGTTGAGGCTCGCCCTGTGCCTGAAAATGTCAATCAAGTGATATGGAAAGGCGGAAGAGAACCGTTTCGTTGGAGCAAGTTATTTTCTTTGGCTTTCGATTTTAGACGTTTGACCCGCGAAATACAACCCGATTTGATTCACGCGGGACCGATTCAAACCTGCGCCTTCATCGCCGTTTTATCGGGCTTTCGCCCAATTCTCACGATGTCTTGGGGGTTTGACTTGATGGACGATGTGCATAAAGGAAGCGTGTGGGAATTTGCCACGCGCTATACATTAAAGCGCTCGTCGTTCTTTACCAGCGATGCAAACGTCACAAAAGATAAAGCGATTGCTTATGGAATGAACCCTGAAAAGACAATCGTTTTCCCTTGGGGAGTAGATTTAGAACATTTCTCTCCAAAGACAGAGAAAACCAAACGCGAGGGGTTTATTTTATTCTGTAACCGCTCGTGGGAAATGAGATACGGCGTGGATGTTTTGGCGAAAGCCTTTGTTCAAGTTGCCCAACAGCATGAAGACGCGCGCTTGATTCTACTGGGCGGCGGTTCGCAAGGAAATGCAATTCGTAAAATATTCATCAATGGCGGCGTGATGGATAAAGTGACCTTCGGCGGGCAAATTTCACAACATGATTTGCCGCATTGGTATCATCAAGCCGATTTATACGTCTCGCCTTCTCATGTGGACGGCTCGTCCGTTTCGTTGATGGAAGCGCTGGCTTGCGGTTTGCCTTGCCTTGTTTCAGATATTCCTGCAAATAAAGAGTGGATTACCGAAAATGAAAACGGCTGGTTGTTTCGAGACGGCGACGCGAATGACCTTGCGGAAAAAATTTTGCAAGCGATGAATCAACGGGAGAAACTGCCGCAGGTCGGCAGAGCAGGTCGAACCGTAGCGGAGAAGCGCGCCGATTGGAAAAAGAATGCCGAGACGTTGATGAATGTCTATCGAAAATTAAAAAGCGACAGCCCTCTTTAAGAGGCTTGCCGCTTGGAGGATTTATGTTATCTAAAAAAGATTTGTTGAATGGGTTTTCAAAAATAAAAATTGAAAGCGATACGATTGTTGTGCATACGTCCTATAAATCTTTGGGCGGCGTAGAGGGCGGCGTAGATACGGTGATTGACGCGATGCAAGAATTGATGGGCAAAGATGGAACGGTTGTGTTTCCCGCTTTTAATTTTCAATCGTGGACGGAAACGCATTACTTTGACGTTTTAGAAACGCCCTCAAAGATGGGCATGATTACGGAACAAGCGCGCCTCAGACCTAACGCCAAGCGGAGTCCGCACCCGATTTATTCGTTTTCAGCCTTAGGCAAACGCGCCGATGAATTTGCCAACGCGGAAGACGTGGAGGCTTATGGACCAAATTCGGCGTTTGCATTGATGCACAACATTAACGCAACGTTGATTAGCATAGGTTTAGATTTCAATAATACGTTTTCGATGCACCATTATATTGAATACAACGTCGGTTGCAATTATCGGCGGATTAAAGAGTTTTCGGGCATTTATGTTGGGTACGATAGAAAACCGCAAATCAAAACCTACACCATGTTTGTCCGCAATAATGACCGTGTGAAAACTTTTATTACGCCTGGCATGAACGATTTGTTACATGCAGGCGTGATAAAGGAAATTGAGGTCGGCGAGGCGAAAGTGCATTACATGACGGCAAATGAATTTTTTGATAACATGTCTCCGATTGTGCGCGAACACCCTGAGAAGTTGCATTACATTGAAGAGCCGAAGTATTAGAGAGCGGTTATTAGAGAATAGAATTTCGCGGGGATTTATCCCCCGCCGAATCTGAAAAACTTATGAAACCCTACCCCTCCCTCAAATCCATCCTCGCGGAATTTTACCCGTTGCACCGCACGCTCTCTTCAGATGAGCATGATAAAACGCTGGAAATTATCGGCTCATACATGCCCGATTCATCCAATTACACGGTTGAGTCTTATGCGCCGCTTACCTCCGTCTGGACGTGGAAAGTGCCTGAAAGATATGTCGTCCATGAAGCGTATTTGGAAATCGAAGGCGGCGAGCGGGTGATTGATTTCAAAAATAATCCGCTTCACATCGTTTCGTATTCTTTGCCGATTGACGGAACGTTTACCTTTGAGGAACTGCAACCGCATTTATATTTCAACGAGAAACGTCCGCATACCATCCCTTGGGTGTTTAAGTATTATGACCGTGTGTGGGGATTTTGCTTATCCAAAAACGATTTTGATAAATTGCCAAGAGATAAAAAATATCGCGCGGTGATTAAGTCTGAGTTTTTAACTGGAAGCGAGAACGGATTCAAAGTCGCCACAGCAGTTATCCATCCTGAAGGAGGCGCAAATCCTGAAGCGGGGGAAATAGTTATTCAAGCGCATACCTGTCACCCCATGCAGGCGAATGACGACGGGGCGGGCGTGGTCAGCGCTATTGAGTTGGCGAGGCGGCTGGCTGAAAACCCACTGCCGGCCGGTTCAATGAGCGTGCGTTTTTGGTTTGGACCAGAAACCATCGGCACAATCGCATGGCTGGCGCATAACGAAACGATGATTTCAAATTTTCGCGGCAGTATTTTTTTGGAAATGACCGGCAACAAAAATAAAATCGCTTGGCATCATTCGCGTCAACATCATCATCTGTTAGATAAAATTGCAAAATATGTCGTCAAAGATATTGAGCATGAAGAAAGAAACTTTGCCGATTATCCGCCCAACGACGAGCGCGTGATGAACGGACCGGGCGTCAATGTGCCGAGCCTTTCCATCAACCGCTGGCCCTACGATGAATATCACACGACAGACGATAATCTTGATATTATTCATGACGATATGTTAAGCGGCGCGGCGGACGTTGCCGAAAACATTGTACGAATTTTCGCCAGCAATTACATTCCCAAACGCACGTTTCGCGGTCCTGTGTTTCTCAGCGGGCATGGCTTGTGGGTAGATTGGCAGGTCAATCTTCCGCTCAACCGCGCCATTGAAAAAATTATGATGAGTTTTGAAGGAAACCTTTCGGTGTTCGATATTGCCGAAAAAGTCGGTTTGGATTATTGGGTTGTGCGCGAGTATGTTGAAAAATTTAGAGCAAAGGGATTTGTCATTCCATTGCCAATTCCATCTGAGGCAAAAAATTTTTGACGACAGATTACTGACCGCCGACTGTGTTAAATTTTTACGGTCTGCCGTCCGCTGTCTGCGGTCAATTGTAGAATTATGAAACAAAAAGTTGTTGCTATCATTCAAGGACGCATGTCCTCATCTCGTTTGCCCGGCAAAATTCTTGCCAATATTGCAGGTCAGCCGATGTTGAGCCGTGTGATGATTCGCACAGCGCGGGCGAAGACTCTCGACCAAATTATTTTCGCCACCACTACAGACGCTTCAGACGACCCCGTGGCCGAATACTGCGACCTTGCAGGTTTCGGCTACACCCGCGGCAGTTTGTTTGACGTGCTAGACCGATATTATCAAACCGCTAAAGAAGCCAAAGCGAATGTGGTGGTGAGAATTACGGCAGATTGCCCAGTCATTGACCCTGATTTAATTGACGAGGCAGTCCATACATTGCTTGAAGATGAATACGATTTTGTATGTAACCGTTTGCCGCCGCCATATTCGCGCACTTACCCCATCGGCTTAGACGTTGAGGTTTGCACGTTCAAAGCGTTAAAACAAGCATGGAAAGAAGCCAAAGAACCTCAACATCGTGAACATGTTATGCCGTATTTTTATGAAGGGGTACAGTTGACAGCAGTCAGCCGCCAACGGTCCGAAGGAAAATCTCCGCGTGGATTTAGAGTCGCTTTGTTGAATCACACCACGGATTTTGGCGATTACCGCTGGACGGTAGATACCCCCGAAGATTTAGAATTTATGCGCGAGGTCTATAAACGATTTGACGGACGCGACGATTTCACTTGGAAAGAAGTTTTAGATTTGGTTCACAATAACCCCGCCTTAATGAACATCAATGCAGGCGTGCAGCATAAAACATTAAAAGATGTGGATGAACGCGCATTAAAATAACCGACCGCTTACCAATTACCAATGCCTTTAATCGCTCTCTTCTCCGCCCCAAAACCGTTTACCAACCCGCATATCGCCATGATTCAGCGCAACGCTATCCTATCGTGGACGTTGCTCCCTGAGGTTGAAGTCATTTTGCTTGGCAGCGAATCGGGCATTGCCGAAATTGCCAAAGAACTGCATATTAAACATTTTCCCAACGTCAAAACCAATCAAAGCGGCGCGCCGTTGATTTCGTCTATGTTTGAAACCGCTCGAGAAAATTCAAACAGCCATTTACTGTGCGTCATCAATGCCGATATTATTTTGATGAACGATTTTGTAGAAGCGGCAAAGCAAGCGCTGAAATTAAAAGATAAATTTGTTTTGCTCAGCCAGCGCTGGGATTACGACATTACGTCGCCGCTTGATTTTGCCGCAGGTTGGGAGTCGAGGCTGAGAGAAGATGTCAGGAAACAGAATCAACTTCACCGTCCGGCGGGAAGCGATTTTTTTCTCTTCCCAAAAACTTGTTATCAAGAGATTCCCAATTTTACAATCGGCAGGGCAGGCTGGGATAATTGGATGATTTATAAAGCCCGTAGGGAAGGTTGGGCGGCGATTGACGGCACGCCGTCGTTGATGATTGTGCATCAAAATCACGATTACAGCCACCTGCCAAACGCCAAGCCGCATTACGACCATCCCGAAACAAACGAAAACATTCGCTTGGCTGGCGGAGACGCGAACATTCGATATACGATTTTAGATTCGACTCATCAATTGATAGATGGTAAACTTGCCCGCCCAAAGATGACCTCATTACGCTTCATGCGTCGGGTGGAATTGATTCTGCGGCGGATATTTTTCTTTCTGCCTGAGCCTATCGTTGAAAATATCGCCCGCCCCAAACGATGGAGGAAGCGCATACAAAAAATCATAAATCGTAAATTGTAAACTTATACTGAGTTTATCGAAGTATTGGAAATTGAATCATGCGAAAAGGTCAAAACCCCGCTAAATTTGTAAAAGAAGTCGCCAAGCCAGAGCGAATTACAGCGGCTCTACTCAATTACATTCCGTTTCTAAGCGGCTTTTACGCCGAAACGTTGGATGTGTTAAAAGTCAGTTTAGATTCCATGCGCAACGACCCAGGCTTGCCGTTTGACTTAATGGTTTTTGATAACGGCTCATGCGCCGAAGTGCGCGATTTTTTAATTCGTGAAAAAGAAGAAGGGCGAATTCAATATCTCATTCTTTCTGAAAAAAACGTCGGCAAGGGCGGCGCGTGGAATGTGATGCTGGCTGGCGCGCCGGGCGAAATCATCGCCTACACCGATGCGGACGTTTTGTTTTCTCCCAAATGGCTTTCACGCTCTGTAGAAATTTTAGAGACCTTTCCAAATGTCGGCATGGTCACTGCCCGCCCATTTAGAACGCCGCCTGAATTTTACGAATCCACGTTGAAATGGGCAAAAGAAAACGCGCAATTAGAGGAAGGGCAATTCATCGCTTGGGAAACGTTTTTAGAATTTAACTTGTCGCTTGGGCAAACGGAGGAGGAAAATAAAAAAGTCTATGCCGAGACTAAAGATTGGCGCATTCAATACAAAGGCGTAACCGCTATGGCGGGCGCAAGTCACTGGCAGTTTACGGCGTATAAATCTACGCTTCAACAATTTCTGCCCTTTGATATGGACAAGCCGATGGGGCAAGTCCGCCAATTGGATAAACGCATGAACGATGCGGGCTTGCTGCGCCTCATGGTCTCTGACCCGCTGGCGATGAATATGTCTAACACGCTGGGGTATTTGCGCGGAGAATTGAGGAAAGAAAGAGGAAAAAAGAAAGAGAGGTTGGGGAAACGGGTGTTAGAGCTGCCGCCTATCAAGAAGGCTCTGCTGGCGGTGTATAACAAGATTTTTAGTTGGTATTATTCATAAATGCAATCTTCCAAACGCATCTTCATCTCCGCCGACCACGGCATGGCAATCATCTACTTCCTGCAAAGCGATGTCATTCCAACATTGCTTGAAGCGGGCGTTGAAGTGATTTTATTAACCGACGACGAAATTGTCCCGCAACTTAAATCGCGTTTTGCTCGTCAAGGCATCACATTTGAAGGTCTGCGCTTAAAACAAGCCCATGAATACGCCAAAAAAGTCCAGCCGCGTTTGCAATGGTTGCTTGCCTATTTGCGCCGCGTGGGCGGCTCGCGCCGCATCAACACAGAGGCGATGGACAGCCACATTTGGGAAGTGTGGGCGGAAAACTCGTGGAAGTTCCGCCTCGGCGTTTGGCTTCCCTCCGCCTTGATGATTGTCTTGCTGCGAAATTTTTCATGGGCGAGAAAACTGCTTGTAAAACTTCAAAATCGCTTCACAACGAATATTTATGCCGACTTGTTTGAAACATACAAACCCGATTTGGTCATCGCCTCTACCCCCGGCTGGAGGATAGACCGTTATCTTTTGCGCGAATCCGCCAAGCGCGGAATTCCAAACATGACCGCCATCGTCGGCTGGGATAATTCGTCTTCGTACAATATTTCAGGCGCAGATGTGCAATATGCCACCTGTTGGTCTCAATTGCAAAAAGATGAATTGGTGTATGGTTCAGATTGGAAGCCGGAAAACGTTCACATCGGCGGCATTCCATCGTACGATGGATACTTCCGCAAACAGTGGCTCATGCCGCGAGACGAATATTTCAAATTACACCGCCTCGACCCAACTCGTAAACTTATTTCGTATGCCAGTAGTTTCGTTCACTTTGCGCCAAACTTTCCCAATATCGAAGCGCTGGCAAAACTCGTTTCATCCGATGCGCTGGCAGAGCCTTCGCAACTATTAATTCGCCTGCATCCGAGTCACTTTCAAGAGAAACCAAAAATTTTCGCCGAAGAACGCGCCAAAGTGTTTGAATTAGAAAAGCAATACCCGCATGTGCATGTCGTTCAGCCCAAACCGCTGGGCGGCTCGCTGGGCTATTACGGCGGCGAAGATATGGATGAGAAATCGTCTATGATGGCGTATTCCGATGTGTTGGTGACTGTGTATTCAACCATGTTAGTCGAAACCGCCGTTCACGATACACCCATGATTGCCGCGGTGATTGATTCGCCGAACGGTTGGAATAAACCCAATAAATTTTCGCTATCGCTCAAAGAAATTGGCGACTGGCCCACGCATAAAAGGTTCAGGCAGGCAAAGGCTGGAAGAGTGGCAACCAACTTGACCGAGTTAAAAGAAGCGTTGAATGTATATCTAAAAGATAAAACCATTGATTCCGCCGAACGAAGAAAATTTATCGAAGAGGAAATCACATTCACCGACGCAAGTTCGGGGAAGCGAACCGCTGAATACATTTTGAAAATATTAAATAAATAAAAAGACAGTCGCCTTCAAAGCGACTGTCTTTTTTGTTTACGGATTAGCGGGAGGTTGCCCTTCGTTTCCATTGGGTCTGCCATGCCCGCGCGGACCGCGTTCATTTTGCAAAGCGTTTTGTAACTCTTCGACATCTACTCCTAACGCCTCAGCGGCGGCTTCTAAATTTGGGCGGCAATTCACGCCTTCGGGTTTTTCGCCGCTTTGCGCATCAGTGCATTCATCGGGGCGAGCGTCTTCAAGCGCTTCTTGCAACGCTTCGGCGGTTACGCCTAAAGTTTCGGCAACATTGCCTAAATAAACGCCTCTGCCGCCTCTACCCAATGCCGATTGTAACTCTCCAATCGTCACGCCTAATTCTTCGGCAACGCTTTCAAAATTCGGGCGACAATTCACGCCTTCGGGTCTTTCCTCTGTAAGACATTCAGCCGGGCGAGCGTTTTCTAAAGCGGATTGTAACGCTTCAACGCTAACGCCAAGTTGCTCAGCCGCGGCGGCAAGTTTTTCCAGTTTGGCTTCTTCGCGCGCGGCGGCAAACGCCGCCTCTAATTCTTCCACCGTTACGCCTAATTCATTTGCAACCGCTTCCAAATTAGGAGCGCAATCCACGCCTTCCGGTTTTTCGCCGCGTTCCAAGTCGGCGCACTCGGCAGGACGCGCATTTTGTATTGCGCTTTGTAATTCTTCCACCGTAACGCCTAACGCCTCCGCTACCTTTTCCAGAATTTCGCCGTTGCTATGCTGGGCGCTTTGGGCATAGGCAAGGCTGGCGCTTCCTAAAAACGCACCTGCCAGTAACACAATGACGCTCACGCTGGCTATGATGATAGTTTTTCGTTTCATATTTATCTCCTTTGATACGCTATGCCTATTGTATAAATTGATAACCTTTATAAGTAGCGTTTAGAATCATTATTTTTCCCCAACGCCTATGTCAATTGTCACCAGCAGACATGACATTTGTCATAGAAAACAATTCGCACAAGCGCAATTTGTAAAGTTGATTTCAACCGTCCCCCTTAAACTTCAGATTAATTTCATGGTAAAAATAAGGCTTGGAGAAGTCAATGAAACAAAAAATATTTATTCTTACCTTAACCTTCATCTTTCTGACCATTTCAGCCTGTGGCGGAAGCGCAGAACCAACCCTCAGCCCGCAAGACCAAGCCTCCACTGCAATGGCTGAGGCGTGGCTTGCCATCACACAAACCCAAGCGGCATTGCCCACTTCTACGCCCATCCCGCCCACGAACACGCCCGAACCGACTCCTACGCTTTTACCCACCATTGCCGTTTTACCTACATTTACATCCACAACTGTCGCGGCTGTTCCCACGCAAGATGAATGCAATCAAGTTCCGCCGCTAGAACCGCAAGGCGCGCTAGTCAAAATTGAAATTAAGAACGAATCGGGCGGAAGCGTCAATTTATCCTTAGGGATGAATGCGCCCAACGATAAAAAAGAATGCGTAACCTATTCGTTCACGCTGGGAAATAATAACAATGTCACCGCCGCCACCGTCTTGGCGGGGTGTTACTGGGGTTGGGGCTGGGTAGATGCGCCCAGCGGGCAAGAAGATAGCATTGCCCGAAGCGGCTCACAATTGATATGTATGAATAGCCAAAGCGTCATTTATAAAATTTTAGTGACTAAAGAGCGCGTAGAGCTTAAGTAATTTTATATGCTTAAAAATAATTCTATGTTCCTTTTTTATTTCTCCATTACATTGGCAATCTTTTCTAGCGCGCTCTATCATTTTGTAGCCAAAAGCGCGCCTCCAAACGTTAACTTCACAGTTTCGCTTTTGGCGACGTATGCTGTCGCTTTTATTGTCACCCTTTTCACTTTCTATTTCTTTCCTATTGAAGATGGAATCTCTGCTGAAATTAAAAAACTAAACTGGGCAAGCGTTGCTCTAGCCGTTGCTGTCGTTGGTATTGAGTTTGGATTTTTACTCGTCTATCGTTCGGGTTGGAATTTAGGGATTGCGGCTGTGTTGACCAATGTAATGGCTTCTTTGATTCTTGTGCCAGCGGCAATTTTTATTTTCAAAGATAAATTGAATTGGGTGAACGTGGCGGGGATTTTGGTTTGCTTGGCAGGCTTGATGATGTTGAATTGGAAAAGATAAAATGCTATCGCGTATTAAGTCCGCTATTCGCATTTTACTCAAAGGCGAAACTAAAAAGAAAAACCGCAATCCAATTCCTTCAATTACAAAAGAAGAGATTGCAGAAATTAAGCAATTCTTTCCGCGCGAGAAATTTTTTATTTTAGGTCATGCTCGCTCTGGCACAACCTTGTTAATGCGGCTGGCGCGTTTGCACCAAGAAGTGCATTGTAATTATCAGGCGCATTTTTTCACGCGCAAACCGTTATTGAAATCGCTGGTTGATTCGCCTGAAATTGAAGAATGGTTAACGCGCAAATCGAACCGTTGGAATCGAGCCAAGGATTTATCTCCGTTGGTGTTGCGCGCCGCCGCCGATTTCATCATGGAGCGCGAAGCCATAAAAGAAAAGAAACATATCGTAGGCGATAAAAGCCCTTCGTCTAATATTCACGGCGCGGCTGTGCGCGATATGCACAGTATTTATCCTGATGCGAAATTGATTTACATCGTGCGTGATGGGCGCGATGTATTGATTTCGGAACGTTTTAGAAATTTTGTCGAAGAATCAAAATTTTTGACTCAAGAAGACCAACGCATCATCGCGGACTTGAAAACGGATTCCGCCGCGTTTACCAACGGCTCACGTTCAATCTTTACTGAGGCGTTCATCCGCAATATTGCCAAACGCTGGGCAGACGACGTCAGCGAGATAGATTCCGAAGCCAAAACGCTTTACCAAAAAAACTATCTTTCGCTCCGATACGAAGATTTGCTTAAAAACCCATTTGAAGAGATGAGCAGGCTTTGGAATTTTTTGAACGTAAAAAAGATAGAGGCGTCTTTAGAAAAGAAAATTAAAGCGGAGATGAAGTCTAACCCTGATGAGCGGTGGCAGGCGGAACGAAATCAAGATATCGCCTCATTTCTCCCAAAAGGGCAGGCGGGGAATTGGAATCGTTTGTTTACGGAAAAGGATAAAACCCTCTTCAAAGAAATAGCGGGCGACGTTTTAATTCAATGGAAGTATGAAAAGGATTTGAATTGGTAATGAAATATCTCATTGCAGGTCTTGGGTCAGTGGGGCGTCGTCACATGCGGAATTTAATTGCGCTTGGCGAAACGGATATTGTGTTACTTCGCACGCGCAAAGCCACCTTGCCAGACGACGAACTGGCGGGGTTTCCTATTGAAACGGATATTAACGAAGCGATTCGAAAACATAAACCTGATGCGGTGATTGTTTCCAACCCAACCGCTTTTCATTTAGATATTGCCATTCCCGCCGCAAAAGCGGGTTGCGCCATTTTGCTTGAAAAACCCATTTCACATTCTATGGAACGAGTAGACCAGTTAATTTCCGCCGCGCAAACAAGCGGCGCAAAAATTTTGGTCGCTTTTCAATTCCGTTTTCACCCAAGTTTGATAAAAGCCAAAGAATTGATTTCAAAAGGCGAAATTGGGCGAATTGTTTCTGCCAATGTGCATTTTGGAGAATATTTACCCGCTTGGCATCCGTGGGAAGATTATCGCATCAGTTACGCCGCGCGAGCCGATATGGGCGGCGGCGTGGTGGCGACTCAATGCCATTCTTTAGATTATCTTCCATGGCTCGTGGGCGAAAAAGCGCAGTCGCTTTTTGGCTACACTGCAAAATTAAGCGACCTTGAAGTAGATGTAGAAGATACCGCTAAAATCGTTTTGCGCTTTACAAGCGGCGCGTTAGCAAGCCTGCACTTGGATTTTAACCAACAACCGCCTGAACATCATTTTACAATTGTAGGCACAAAGGGAACGATTAAGTGGAATTTAGCGGATGGGGCGTTAAAAATATATCAGGCTGAAAAAAAAGATTGGGTGGAATATCCGCTTCACGAAAGTTGGGAGCGGAATGTCATGTTTTTAGAACAGACAAAACATTTTGTGGATGTAGTCAAAGGCAATGCAAAGCCATCATGCCCGTTAGAAGACGGCGTTCAAGTCATGAAAATCATTGCGGCTGTGCATGAATCGCAAAAAATGCGAAGAGAAATTTCTTTTGTAGAATAATTTGCCAGTTAATATGCGGCGGAAATTTTTTATTAAGTGCGCTTTCCCTCGCTCAGCAAGCGTCAATTAAACCTACCCCTCTACCTTAGTTATATCGCAGGCTCAAAATTCACCCGCTGAATTTTGGAGTATAATTGCGCCTTGATAAATTCGTAGAAACGAGGCAAAGCGCTATGCCATGCCTTGCGCCTACATTCAAAACGGAGAAAAAATGGCAAAAGCAAATTTAATTTCGCCCTACGGCGGAAAACTCGTAAATTTAATTGTGAGCGGCAAAGAGCGCGAAGAATTAATCGCGCGCGCTTCGCAACTTCCCTCTATCAAAATTACGGCAAGAAATTTATGCGATTTAGAATTACTCGCTACGGGCGGCTTCTCCCCATTGACTACCTTCATGGGCAAAGCCGATTATGACCGCGTGCTGCGCGAAATGCGCTTGGCAGATGGAACGTTCTTTCCGCTTCCCATCACCTTGACGGCTGACCCAAAAGAATTGCCCACCGTTGGCGAAGAGTTGGCGCTGCGCAGCGCAAATTTTGACTTAATGGCTGTGATGAAATTAGAAGAAATCTATCATTGGGACCCAGAAGTGGAAGCGGCTCATGCCTACGGAACGACCGACCCAAAACACCCAATGGTTTCTGAAATGGCGCGCTGGGGCAAGGTTTGCATTTCTGGTCCGTTGAAGGTGATTAACTTGCCCAAGTATTACGACTTTGTGAATCTGCGTCACACGCCTGCCCAAGTGCGCGAAATACTTGAAAACATGGGGCATGATAATGTAGTCGCTTTCCAAACAAGAAACCCATTGCACCGAATTCACGAAGAATTAACCAAACGCGCCGCCGCGCAGGTGAATGGCTCATTGATTATTCACCCTGTAGTCGGTTTAACCAAACCAGGCGACGTAGACCACTATACCCGTGTGCGCACATACAAAGCGCTGGTAGATAATTATTACGACAAAAATAGCACCTTATTAAGCCTGCTTCCGCTGGCAATGCGTATGGCAGGTCCGAAAGAAGCGGCGCTTCACGCCATCATCCGCCGAAATCACGGCGCGAATCATTTCATCGTCGGCAGAGACCACGCCGGACCAGGCAACGACTCCACTGGCAAACCGTTTTACGGTCCGTATGACGCGCAAGAATTGATGAAACAATACGAAGCGGAAATCGGAGTCAAAATGATTCCGTTTGAAATGTTGGTCTATCTCCCCGATGAAGACAGATACGTAGAAGAAAAAGACGTTCCCAAAGGCGCAAGGGTTGCCAACATCTCTGGCACACAAGTTCGCAACGATTACTTAGCCAAAGGAAAATTACTGCCCGAATGGTTCACCCGCCCAGAGACCGCCGAAATTTTACGCGAGATGTACCCCCCACGACACAAACAAGGCTTTTGCATTTGGTTCACCGGCTTAAGCGGCTCAGGCAAATCGGCTACCACACAAGTCTTAACCTCTTTACTGCTTGAACGCGGACGCGAAACCAGCATCTTAGACGGCGACGTCGTTCGCACGCATTTATCCAAAGGCTTAGGGTTTAGCAAAGAAGACCGCGACACCAACATCTTACGCATTGGCTTTGTGGCGGGCGAAATTGCCCACGCAGGCGGAGCCGTGATTTGCGCCGCTATTAGCCCCTATCGCGCCGCGCGCGAAGAAGCCCGCAAAATGGTCGGCGAAAACTTTATCGAAGTATTCATGGATACGCCCGTTGAAATTTGCGAAGAGCGCGATGTAAAAGGTTTATACGCCAAAGCCCGCCAAGCCATGCAAGAGGGCAAACCGATGGGGTTCACAGGCGTGGATGACCCCTACGAACCGCCCATCAACCCTGAAATTACGCTCAAAGGGTTTGGCGCTACCCCCGAAGATAACGCCCGTATCATCTTGAAATATCTTGAAGAACAAGGCTTTGTTCTGCCTCACAATTAGGTTCTTGATTTTATTATGTCTCACGAATGAAATATCGTCCCGAAGGGTTGATTGGAAAACGACCCTGCTCTATGAAAACCTTCGGGACGTTCCGCATAAATTTGTGATACATAACCCATAAAATGACCCGCCTAAATTTTCCCGCTTCTTTCTTAACCTTCATCCTGTTCGCTGTTACTGGAACATTTCTCATCCTCTACGCCACTCCGCAAGGGCTAGGGCTGGTGGATGATTCAATCGCCTACATAGCGGGGGCAAGAAGCATTCTAAACGGAGAAGGCTACCGCGAGGCATGGCTTGCGTCCAATCAACCTGTCACTCACTTTCCGCCGGGCTTTTCTGCGCTGTTGGCGTTTGTCGGCTTAAGCGGGTTAGACCCACTGCGCGGCACAAGATTTGTCAATGCTTTGTTATTTGGTGGCAACATTTTTCTGCTCGGCGTCATCGGTTGGAAGATGACTAAATCGCAACTAGCGGGAAGCGCTTTAGCGCTCTTATTTTTGGTCAACCCTTCTTTATTTCGGTTGCACACTACCGCCATGAGCGAGCCGCTTTATATTTTTCTCACGCTGGCTTCATTCTTAACGTTTTATTTTTACTTTCAACTCAAACAAAAACGCTGGTTAATATTCACGGGTTGTTTGGTGGGGCTGGCGTATCTCACTCGGTATGCCGGCTTGGCGTTATTTGCAACCGTTGTGGTAAGTTTGATTTTGCTAAAAGAAACATGGCGAGAGCGCCTATCTCGCGCCGCGCTCTTCATCGCCAGTTTTACTCCTTTCGCGTTAGGTTGGAGCGTTCGTAACCAACTGGTGGCAAACAACGCCACCAACCGCACAATTTTTTACCATCCTATTACGCCTGAAAATATTGAAACAGGCGTGTATAACGTTTCGGTATTCCTTATGCCCTTTGAGCCTTGGCGGCGCGAACTCATGCAAATACCGAATTTATTCATTCTCGTTATTTGCCTTACCCTCTTCGTTGCGCTGACATGGCTAGCGCAAAAAGGCTTGAAAAAATTTTCCCAACCTTTTACCGAAACGCCAGAAATTCTCTCTTTTATTTCCACGCTTTACGTCTTCGGTTATCTTGCGTCTATTCTCTCTTCTATGACGTGGTTCGACGCCAGCACCAAATTTCAGTTAAGAATCTTATCGCCGATTTTTGTTAGCCTATTAATCATGGTTGTTTATTTCTTAAATCAACTGTGGCATAAACAAAAATATCTTTCCTCTTTATCCTTTGCGCTTATTCTGGCTTTTTCGCTCTACGGTTTAACGGACGAAATCGCTCAGCTTCGCAAAGGCGGGGTCGGCTATGCCTCATTTCAATGGTTCGACTCAGAAGCGATGGAATTTTTACGCAACCTTCCCGAAGGCACGCGCATCTACACCAACGAAGCCGCCGCGGTGTATCTCTATACCAGTCGCGGGGCGTATGTATTGCCCGACCTTGTTGACCCAGTGACAGGTCAAGAAAGAGGCGGGTTTGAATCAGGCGTGGCGAATTTGCAAAAAGATGTTTTATCAGGCGAAGCGGTTCTGGCGTTGTTTGACGTGAGCAAAGACGCGCAAACGCAAGCGCTGTATCAAGTTTTGAGCGAAGGGTTATATCTGGCGTTTGATAAACAAAACGATACAATCTACACCGCTTACCCATAACGCAATCTTCATGCCGTATGGCTAACGAGGAAACATGACTATATTTGAAAAATTTTCTTTGAGCAATAAAGTCGCTGTCGTCACTGGCGGCGCAGGATTAATTGGCGCAGAATTTTGCAAAACATTAGCCGAAGCGGGCGCCTCGGTTGCCGTTGTGGACTTAAACGCTTCTTCTACTCAGGCGACAGTGGATACGCTAACGAAAAGCGGATTTAACGCTTTAGGCATTGCCGCTGATATTACCAACCCCGCTTCGGTAAACGCCATGGTTGAAAAAGTCATTTCAACGTTTGGGCGTTTGGATATTTTAGTTAACTCTGCGGCGCTAGACCCCAAGTTTGACGCAACCGCTTTAGAAAAAGGAATCGCCCCCGGCGCGTTTGAAGACTACCCGCTTGCGGATTGGAACGCGGCGATGAACGTAAACCTAACGGGTATGTTTTTGGTCACCCAAGCCTGCGTAAAACCAATGTTGAAAAATAAAAAAGGCAGTATTATCAACATTTGCTCCACGTATGGATTAAACGGACCCGACCAAAGAATTTATATTAAAGACGGAAAACGGGTAGCCTATAAGCCCATCTATTATACAGTGACCAAAGCGGGCGCGCTGGGTTTTACCAAATATCTCGCCGCTTATTATGCAGAGACGGAAATCCGAGTCAATGCCCTTACCCCGGGCGGCGTGTTTAATAACCACGAAGAGTATTTCGTTAAAAATTATTCCGCAAAAACTATTTTAGGAAGAATGGCAAAGAAAGATGAAATGAACGGCGCGTTGTTATTCCTCGCCTCAGACGCTTCATCGTATATGACTGGTAATAATTTAATTGTAGATGGCGGTTGGACGGCGTGGTAAATTTCAGAGAGCGGATAATTAGAGAACAAAAAGCGTTTTTTCCTTTACTATTCTCTAACCTCTAATATCTACTATGACAGAAATTCTTGCCCTTATCCCTGCTCGTGGCGGTTCAAAAGGCATTCCGCGAAAGAATATCCGCAATTTTGCTGGGTATCCGCTCATTGCGTGGAGCATTGCCGCGGCGAAACAATCGGCGCTGGTAACCCGCGTGATTGTTTCAACAGACGATGAAGAAATCGCTAAAGTCGCGCGCGCGTATGGCGCTGAAGCGCCGTTTCTTCGCCCTGCCGAATTTGCCCAAGATAACACAACTGATTTACCAGTCTTTGAACATGCTTTGAAATGGTTAGAAGAAGTCGAAGGTTGCAGACCTGACATCATTATTCAACTAAGACCCACGTCTCCCATTCGCCCGAAAGGAATGGTGGATGATGCGATTCGCATTTTACAAAATCACAAAGACGCCGATTGTGTGCGCGGCGTTGTGCCTGCCGGGCAAAACCCTTTCAAAATGTGGCGGTTTAACGGCGAACATAAGCCCTTAAACCCATTATTAACAGTGGAGGGAATAAAAGAGCCTTATAATGCTCCGCGCCAAATTCTCCCGCCTGTGTATTGGCAAACCGGGCATATTGACGCTATTCGCGCCTCTACCATCATCGCCAAAAAATCTTTGACGGGCGATGTGATTTATCCGCTTGTGATTGATTCTAAATATACGGTAGATATTGATACGTTAGCCGATTGGGCAAAATATGAAGCCGTGATTTACAGCGGTTTGGACGTGGTTTCGCCACGAGCGCCGCGCCGAACTATGCCCGAAACCATTGAATTAATCGTGTGCGATTTTGACGGGGTGGTGACGGATAATTCCGTCATCACAGACCAAGACGGCAAGGAATCGGTATTGGCTTCAAGAAGCGATAGTATGCACATTAAAACCTTGAAAGAACAAGGCGTTGATTTTTTAATTTTGTCGTCTGAGTCGAATCCCGTCGTCCAAGCGCGGGCGAAAAAAATGGGGGTTGAAGCCATTCATGGGGTTGGGATGCAAGATAAAGGTCGTGCGATGCGCGAAGCGTTAGCAAAGAGAAACGTCAAAGCGGAGCATGTCATCTATCTTGGCAATGACCTCAACGACCTTCCATGTTTTGAAATTGCAGGCTGGGCGGTAGCCGTAGCAGACGCTTACCCCGAGGTCATTCGCGCCGCAGATTATGTCTTAACCAAAAAAGGCGGGCATGGGGCGATTCGAGAATTGTGTGAGTTAGTATTGAAGAGAATAGAGAGTAGAGAGTAGAGAATAGTGATTGGTTCTTATTCAATTCTCTAATTGTCTAACATCTTAAAATTAAGGAGAAAAAATGACTCGTGAAATAAAATTTGGAAATCGAATGATAGGCGACGGGCACCCCGCCTACATCATCGCTGAAATTGGCATTAATCATAACGGCGATTTAGACATTGCAAAAAAAATCATAGACGCTGCCGTTCACGCTGGCGCGGATGCGGTGAAATTTCAGAAACGCACGCCCGAAATTTGCACCCCGCCCGACCAACAAAAACAGATGCGCGAAACGCCATGGGGTTATATCACTTATTTAGATTATCGTTATAAAGTTGAATTTAACGAAGAGCAATACCGCGAAATTGACCGATATTGCAAAGAAAAGAAAATTGATTGGATGGTTTCGGTGTGGGACGAGCCCTCGGTTGATTTTATGGAAAAGTTTGATACGCCCGCTTATAAAGTTCCATCCGCATCGCTTACCGACCATAACTTATTAAAGTACGTGCGTCAAACGGGTAAGCCTGTCATTATTTCAACGGGTATGTCCACAATGCGGCAAATTCAAAAAGGGGTGGAAGTCATCGGCGAGGATAATTTAGTTATTATGCACTGCACCAGCACATACCCTTGCGAGCCTGAGGAGTTAAATCTCAAAATGATTGAAACGCTCCGCAAAGAATTTCCAAAAAATCCTATTGGATATTCAGGTCACGAAGTTGGGCTTGTGCCGTCTGCCGTGGCGGTTGCATTAGGCGCTTCGTCTGTTGAACGTCACATCACGTTAGACCGCGCCATGTGGGGCAGCGACCAAGCCGCTTCTGTTGAGCCTGGCGGTTTTGAAAAATTAGTTAAATATATTCGCGTCACTGAGGCGTCTTTAGGCGATGGCGTGAAAAAAGTATATGAATCTGAAAAAGGCTCAATGAAGAAATTACGCCGCGTTGTAAACGAATAATTTTTTCGCCATAAAGGGTCGCAAAGACGCGCAAAGAAAAACCTTAGCGACCCTTTGTGACGCTGCGTGGTGCATTTTCTTATGATATTCGGTAACTTTCGTCGCGCAATTCGCCCTTATGTAAAAACCGCTCAAGCCGTCTTACGATGGAAGCGGTTTTCTTTTCACGAAGCGCCGCCTATTTTTGGAAATTCAAAACCGAAAAGCGGCTCGCATTTGTTGTTGCAAATCTTAAATGGCTTTACAAAAATCATGCCGTACAAGTATGTGGAGGCAGAGCCGATTCGCACAATTAAAAAAGACGGCGGAAGACGAACGGCAGACGATATTCTTTCTGACTTAAAAAATATTCCTGATGGGGTGATTGGCTGGGGATATGTGGATGCGACCAAAGAAAACGCTTCTTTCCTGACTTCAAGCGGGCGCGTGACCTATTTCATTTACCGTGACCCACGCGATATGCTCGTCTCACAAGTGTTCTTTGCGACAGATATGCACGAAGAACATGGAATGCACGCCTATTACAAGTCGTTGCCTAATTTTGACGAAAGGCTTAAAGTCGCCATCACAGGCATTGACCAAGACGGCTTGCGTATGGTTTCGGTCAGACAAAGATATGAGGGCGTATTTCAATGGTTGGAACAAAAAAACGTCATGTGCATCCGCTTTGAAGATTTGATTAACAATCGCGACGCTACATTAAACGCAATGCTTGATGAGGTTGAAAAAACTGGTTATCCGATTCCAATTCCAAGAGAGAAAAGTTTATCTGTTTTGATTGAGTCGATTCAGCCGAAGAAAAGTCATACCTTTCGCACAGGCAAAACAGGCGGCTGGACACAATATTTCACTGAAGAACATAAAAGGTTATTCAAAGATGTGGCGGGAGATTTGTTGGTGAGATTAGGGTATGAGAAGGATAATGGTTGGTAAATCGGGAATCGATATTCGGGAATTGGGAGTTGTGAGATGAGTGTCAAAAGTTTAGAAACTAAACTTTTTTGATTCGTTAGGACAGGAAGGGGAGAAATTGACACAATTGATGAATGGATATATAAACTATCTGAAACGTAGTAGACAAGGTCAAAACGAACCTGGCGCAAAATATTCAATTCGAGAGGACTCGGTTAATTATGAATTTGAGTCGTCTGAATCTTTGGAAGACGACTCCCAATTCTCAATTCCCAAATAACAAATCCCGAAGGAGAAGCCCATGCCCGTTCATGGAACACATAACGCAGTAGAAGATGAGCGCAACGAAAAAATATTGATTTATGTAAACGGCGAACTATTTCCGCGTCACGAAGCCAAAATTTCCGTTTTTGACAGCGGCTACCTCGTTGGCGACGGCATTTGGGAAGCGGTGCGCTTGTATGACGATGTGTTAGTCTTTCTGGATGAACACCTAGACCGTTTATGGCAAGCCGCCGCTACCGTAGGTATGGATTTGAAAATGACCCGCCAAGAACTCACCGAAAAACTTTGGTACACCCTCAAAGCCAACGATATGCACGATGGCGTGCATGTCCGCTTTATGGTAACGCGCGGAACGAAAAAAACTCCATCGCAAGACCCGCGCATGGTGTTGACGGGACCCAATTTGGTCATTATCCCCGAATACAAGCAAGCCAGCCCTGAGTCTCGTCAGCGCGGCATTACTTTATTTACCAGCACGATTCGGCGCGGCTCGCCCGATTATCTCGACCCGCGTTTGAATTGCCATAGCAAATTGCATGAAGTGATGGCTTTGGTGCAAGCGCTCGAAGCCGGCGCAGACGAAGCCCTCATGCTTGATATTCATGGTTTTGTAGCCACATGCAACGCCACTAATTTTTTCATGGTTAAAAACGGCGAAGTGTGGACCTCCACTGGGCAATATTGTATGAACGGAATCACACGCGGAAAGGTTATCAAAGTCGCTCACGAAAACGGCATTCCATGCTATCAAAAAAATTTTTCGTTATTTGATGTGTATGGCGCAGACGAGGCGTTTGTCACTGGCACGTTTGGCGGTTTGACCCCCGTCACAAAAATTGACGGAAGAATGATTGGCGACGGCAAGACCAGACCCATAACGGAAAAACTATCCGCCTTGTATTATGCTGAGGTTCAGCGCGCAGTTCGACAGGCGAAAGAGGCGTAGAATGTCATCGAAAAAAATTTGTTTGTGGAGCGGTCCGCGCAATATATCCACTGCGTTGATGTATTCCTTCGCGCAGAGAAACGATTGTCAGGTGTTTGATGAGCCGTTGTACGCGCATTATCTTTCTAAAACGCCTGCGCGCGCGTATCACCCCGGCGCAGAGCAAGTGATTGCAGAAATGGAAAATGACGGCGAGAAAGTGGTGCGCGATTTGATTTTAGGATTTAACGCCAAGCCTGTGGGATTTTTCAAACACATGACGCATCATTTATTTAACCTCGACTTGGGGTTTCTTGACCAAACTGTGAACGTGCTTTTGACGCGCGACCCTGAAGATATGTTGCCGAGTTATGCCGCGTGGGTAGAAAAACCGACTTTGCAGGACGTGGGCTATAAACAGCATATTGAGTTGTTGAATTATTTACGCGCGCGCGGACAAAACCCGCCTGTGTTAGATTCAAAACAAATTTTATTAAACCCTAAAAAGGTCTTAAGTGAATTATGCGCCCGCATCGGCATTGACTTTCAAGAAAGTATGTTGAGTTGGAAGGCAGGCGCGCGTCCTGAAGACGGTTCGTGGGCGAAGTATTGGTATAAATCGGTGCATGAATCTACCGGGTTTGGGGAGTATGTTAAAAAATCTACGCCGTTTCCCGATTCGTTGAAACCGCTGCTTGAAGAATGTAAACCGTATTATCAGCAGTTGAGCGAGTTGGCGATAAAGGCATAAATGATTAAAGAATTTTTCACTCAACGTATTAAACGCGGGCTTGTCCGCCGATTTAATAATTTCAAAATTGCCCGCGTTGCAAAGCAAGTTGCAAAACAAGAGCCTCAACCAAGCGGGCAACCTGTGGTCTTTTTCAAAGCGTCCACAGGCATTGACGATTTATCTTGGAACAGCGGCTTTCATTTACTGGCGTCTTGGGCGTTTCGATTAAGGGGAATTCCAGTCGCTTATTTTGCTTGCCATGCCGGCATGAGCAAATGCGTGTTGGGGACAAACCGAGATAACCCGCATAAAGAAACGCCATGTAAATCTTGTGTGTATCAATCGAAGACGCTTTATAAAAATGTACCTGATTTGACTGCAGACCATAGACTGCAGACTGTTGTCGGCGGTCAATCGTCCACGCTTGTTTCTTGGTTTGGCTTTGAACGAGACGCTCAACTTGCATCTCGCATCTCATCGCTTTCGCTGCATGAACTTTCTGTTTTTCAATTTCAAAATATTCCTTTAGGAAATTTATGCTTACCTGCCCTGCGTTGGATTTTACGCATTCACCACTTGAACGATGATGAAAACACTCGGTATCTTTTGCGAGAATATATCGTCTCCGCATGGAATATCGCTCAAAAGTTTTCAAAGTTTTTAGATGAAATCAATCCGCGAGCGGTCATTGTATTTAACGGGCAATTCTTCCCCGAAGCGACGGCAAAATATATCGCTCAAACGCGAGGGATTCGCGTCATTACGCATGAGGTGGGCTTGCAGCCCGCTTCGGCATTTTTTACAGACGGCGAAGCGACTGCCTATCCGATTCGCATCCCTGATGATTTTGAATTGAATGATGAACAAAATAAAAAACTAGACGATTACTTAGCCAAACGTTTTCAGGGCGATTTTACAATGGCGGGCATTAAGTTCTGGGCGGATATGAAAGGGCTAGACGAGGCGTTTTTGAAGAAAGCCAGCGGGTTCAAACAAATTGTGCCTGTGTTTACGAACGTTATTTTTGATACGAGCCAACCGCACGCCAATACGATTTTTGAAGATATGTTCGACTGGTTGGATTTGGTTTTGGAAGTCATCAAAGAACACCCTGAAACTTTATTCGTCATTCGCGCTCATCCCGACGAGTTGCGAGTGCGCAAGGCGAGCCGAGAAACGGTTGGCGGGTGGGTAGAAGCGAGAAACGTCGCCGCTTTGCCAAATGTGATTTACATCGCGCCGAATGAAACGCTTAGTTCATACGAATTGATTCTAAAATCTAAATTTGTGATGATTTATAACTCCACGATTGGGCTTGAAGCCTCTATAATGGGAATGCCCGTGCTGTGCGCAGGCAAAGCGAGGTTTACGCAATACCCCACCGTTTTTTTTCCACAGACGATTGATGAGGTTAGAAAAAAGATGGAGGAATTTTTAACGGCAGAGAAGATTGATGTCCCCGCTGAATTCAAACGCAATGCCAGAAGATTTTTGTATTACCAATTATATAAAACATCTTTGCCATTTGGAGAGTTTTTAGAGCCATCTGTGAGAACGACACAGACGAGATTGAAATCTTTTGGATTGGATGAATTGGTGGAGTCTGAGTCGGTGCAGGTGATTTTAGATGGGGTTTTGGAAGATGGAGATTTTTTATTGAAAGAATAATCTATCTCTCCAACGTAATATACTTCTTTTTCGGATTAATCCCCACGAACCCCTTAAACGCTTCTTGGATTAACTTCATATCCGCATCCATATCATCGGTGGGATGAAAAATTTCCCCAACATGCACGGTTTTATGTTTGGCATCCACTTTTGCCATGACAATTGGAATGCCCGCGCCTTTGGCAATGCGATAGAAGCCTGTTTTCCACTCGGTCACTTTATGGCGCGTGCCTTCGGGGGTAATGGTGAGAATAAATTTTGAGGAATTGTTAATCGCCTCAATCGTTTGCTCCACTAAGCCGGTCGGCTTTTTTCTATCTACGGGAATGCCGCCGCAATAGTAAAAAAACCAACCATACGGAAAGCGAAACAACTCTGCTTTGCCCATGTAACGCATATCTAATTTCAACTTAAAGACTAAGCCGAGGAACAGCACAAAATCCCAATTTGAGGTATGAGGCGCGCCAATCAACACATATTTAGGAAGGTCTGGCAAAGTCCCCTTCACACGCCAGCCTGTCAGAAACAAAATCAAATTGCTTATTTGACGAAGCGCAAAACTAAGAATGGGGGTGGTAAAAATAGTAGTTTTCATAAAATATAAAACCCTAAACTTTGAATTATGTCGCTCTACGCGTTTAGCCGCCTCAGGCGAAGTATATAGCGAAACCAGAAGAAACCTAATAAAATTTTCGCGCGCTAAAATGCCCGCTCAGAACGACGCAAATTATGGTTAAATACTTGTATGGATTTGAAATTATTGGCGCGTTCATTGGTCTATCAAACTGAAAAACAGATTCAAAAACTTCGGTTCAAATCTTGGGAAGGGCTGCCTGTTTTGCTTGGCGTTTCCTTTCCAAAAAGCGGCACGCACCTGCTCGACCAAATTTTACTTGGCTTTTCCAACGTTGCGCCGTATGCCAAGCGCCTGCATTCTTTTTACGCCGAGTATGAAGGCGAAAGCGGAAACAAACGCGCGCCCGAACAAGCGCTGGCTTGGCTAGATTCTTTACAACCCAACGACGTCGCTTCGGCGCATTTGTTTGCCCGCCCTCAGGCAATTCAAAAAATTTGCTCGCCAAACTTTATACCATATTTTATTTTTCGAGACCCGCGCGATGTGGTCGTTTCGCATGTGTTTTACGTCACCGAAATGGAAACAAACCATGTTCATCACGCCTATTACCAATCGCTTCCTAATTTTGACGAACGACTCAAAGTCAGCATTTTAGGGCGGCAAGATACAAATATAGAATTTCCGAATATCGCCGAACGTTTTACGCCTTATCTTGATTGGCTCAATCACAAAGAAGTTTTATCAATTCATTTTGAAGATTTAATACACAACCGCACAGAAACTTTAACTCGCATTATGAATCATTTTCTGGATAAAGTTCCGCTTCAAACTTCGGGAGAGTTGATTCTTGCCTCCTTAGAATCCGCCATTAACCCGACCAAATCCCCAACCTTTCGCTCAGGCAAAACAGGCGAGTGGAAAAAATATTTCAACGAGCAACATAAAGATTTGTTTAAGAAAGTTGCTGGAGATTTACTGATAAAGTTAGGATACGAAAAGGACGGCAAATGGTGAATGAGTCATAAAAACCTATTCCCTATTCCCTATTCCCTATTTCCTATTCCCTATTTCCTATTCCCTATTTCCTATTCCCTATTTCCTATTCCCTATTTCCTATTCCCTATGAACTGCTCTCTCATCATCCGCGCTTATAACGAAGAAAAGCATATCGGACGTTTGCTTGAAGGCGTCAAACGGCAAACTGTGAAAGATGTAGAAATTATCGTAGTTGATTCAGGCTCAACCGATAAAACCGTTTCTATTGCAGAGTCGTTCGGCGCAGCCATTGTCAAAATCCCAGCCGCCGAATTTACATTTGGTCGTTCGCTCAATTACGGAATCAAAGAGGCAAGCCATGAATGGATTGTGATGGCGAGCGCTCATGTGTACCCCGTTTACCCCGACTGGCTAGAAACGCTGCTCCGCCCCTTTCAAGATGAAAAAGTCGCATTGACCTATGGCAAACAACGCGCGCCCGATTTTGCGAAATTTTCTGAAAAGCAAGTTTTTTATCAATGGTATGGAGATACGACCAATTTGAATCAAGCCACCGCGTTTTGCAACAACGCCAATGCCGCTATAAGAAAAAGTTTATGGGAGAAACACCCATACGACGAAACGCTCACAGGGCTTGAAGATGTAGCCTGGGGCAAGTGGGCGCAAGAGGCTGGTTACAAAATCGCTTATGTCGCCGAAGCGGAGATTATTCACATTCACAACGAAACGCCCAGCGGAGTGTATAACCGTTACCGCCGCGAAGCCATGGCTTTACGAAAAATTTACCCCGAAGCCCATTTCAATTTTTATGATTTTTTACGCCTAACAACCACAAATATCTTAAGCGATTTATTCCACGCTTTTCGAGAAAAAGTTTTGCTAAAAAACTTTTTCTCTATCTTTTGGTTTCGCTTCATGCAATTTCATGGAACGCGAATGGGTCATCGTGAGACAAGTCTGGTCACGCCGCAGTTAAGGGAAACCTTTTATTATGCGAGGGGAAGAAAGCAGGAAGAGGAAAGAGAAAGAGATGTGGAGAGGATTGATTATGGGGAATAGTAAAATAGTGAATAGGTGATAGTGAATAGGAGATTAGAATGATGGTTGATAACATTCAAGGGCTAGAAACTTTAGAGGCTTGGAAGAAATCAAGAGCATTTGTTTTGGTGATTTACAAAGAAGTCGTTCCCTTATTGCCTACTGAAGAAAAGTGGCATCTTAATCAACAAATTCGACGGTCTGCACATAGTGTTTCTGCAAACATTGCAGAAGGTCATGGAAGATTTTATTATCAAGATAATGTTCGTTTTTGCTACATTGCTAGAGGCTCTTTAACAGAAACCTATACCCATCTTTTCCTCGCGCATGATTTACAATATATTCCTGATGAATTGTTCAACCGCCTGAAAAACCAAATCGAAGAATTGATTAGAATTATTAATGGTTATATTGCTTACTTAAAACGCTCAAAACGCGGCGAGAAAGAACCTGGAGCAAACCACGTAATTCGAGACTCATCTTCTGGATACTTTGTCGAAGACATCCCTAATGAGAATCCACTAGAAGGCTACTAATCCATTCCCCATCCCCCATTCCCCATCCCCCATTCCCCATTCCC
>Ga0209172_10000434_pt1 | contig 117149 bp, 119 predicted proteins | sample LarsenN4metaG_FD_184113 | JGI IMG/M metagenome (GOLD analysis project Ga0209172, IMG submission 184113) | Hot spring sediment bacterial and archeal communities from British Columbia, Canada, to study Microbial Dark Matter (Phase II) - Larsen... ... | reverse complement strand
CGCGAGATAATCCGGGTTGCAGCCGGCAAAAAAGCTGACCTCGTGGTTGCCCTGAATGCACTGCACGCGGGCCCGCTGCAGGAGGTCCACCGTCTCGGCGCAGAAACGGTAGTCGCTGATGGCGTCCCCAGCGCACAGCACCCGATCCACCGACGGCATGTCTTCCAGCACGCGGCGCATGGCCCTGGGGTCGGCATGAATATCTGAGACGATGCCGATTTTCATCGTCGCTCCAACCTCGGTCGCGGTTAGTCCACCACGGCGATCGCCTCGATCTCCACCATGTAGTCGGGGCTGGCCAAGCCAGCGACGACCAACAACGTGCTGGTGGGCGGACTGAACGACTGGAAGAGTTCCTCCCGCACCTTGCGCACGGCCCCGGCTTACTGGATGTTGGTGACATACGTCGTGGTCTTGACGACGTTTTGCAGCGTGCCCCCTGCCGCCTTGACGGCCGCCTCGATGTTGCGCCATACCTGCCGCACTTGGGCTTCGGGATCGCCTTTGCCGACGACTTGACCATCCGCTCCGGCGCTGACCTGGCCGGCGATGTATACGGTGTTTCCGGCTTTGACCACTTGCGAATAGCCACGGGAGCGCGACAGTGCCTCCGGATTCAGATATTGGGCGTTCGGCATGGTTTCTCCTTCGCTGCGTGAAGCACGCCAATTTTCGATGCATGACAGTGCGATTCTGCTTCTCGATGCTAGTCCGTATAGAAGCCCCTACTTTACTCCAGCTGGAGCCCCGAGACAAGACCATCTCGTCTCCCTCTCCCAGCGAGAGAGGGAACGAAAAACCTACTCCAGAGAACTCCCATCCCTTCCCCAATTAGCTTCCGCGCCAGACGTAGAGGTCCCGCGTGCCGAGCGGCACACCGAGCGCCTTGAGATAGCTGAACAGCTGATATTTGTGGTTGATGAAGTGTTCCAGATTGCCCAGGAGCAGGGTCAGCAGCGCTTCACCCTCGGGGACGAAGACAGTGGGAATCGGCCGCGCCAGATCGTCGTCGGTGAGGAGAGCAAAGCCCTCTTCGATGTGCGCCATGTATTCACGCATCCGCCGCCGCGCCTCTTCGAGGCCGCAGTGGTGGTTCACCGGCTGTTCGCGCAGGCGGTTGAAATGCGCCAGACGGTCGCTGTGGGCGGCATACAAAGCCGCGCAGAAACCCGCCAAGCAACTCAGAAGATGGCCGAGCAAGCGACTCACCGGCAGACCGTGTGACGGCTCGACCGTCGACCAGCAGGGACGCCAATCCATACCTTCAGCGGGGATGTGGGCGAGCAAATGCTCGGTACGTTCGACCTGTTCATGGAGTTTGCTGAGAATCAGCGGGGCAAGGGCATTGGTCGAGGGCATGGCGACGTCGGTCTCCTGGTGTGTGGGGCGGTTTTCACATCGCCTGACGGCGTTGTGGCTGACGGCTGAACGCCGACTATATCTGCAGCGCTCGTCTAATCTGCGCCACGATCACCTGAGGCTCTTGGGCGATATCGACGGTGAGCGCGTCCTCAGGCTCTTCTAGCGTGTCAAACTGACTGGCCAACAGTCCAGCCCGCATGAAGTGTCCCTGGCGTTCTAACATCCGCTGACGGATGAGCGCATAGCTGCCCTTCAAGTAGACGAACTGCACCTCGCGGTGCGGTCCCGCCAGTCGGTCGCGATAGGCCTGTTTGAGCGCGGAACAGGCGATGACGGCGGATTGCCCGGCTGTGATCACGTCGTCGATCAAACGGCGCAAGGCCATCAACCACGGCGCACGGTCATGGTCTGTTAAGGGAATGCCCTGGCGCATTTTATCGACGTTGACCTGCGGATGAAAGTCATCGCCCTTGTAAAACGGCCACCCCAGCTCGGCGGCAAGATGTTGCCCGACGGTGCTTTTGCCGGAACCGGAGACGCCCATGACGATGATAACCCTGCTGTGCGGTGCTGTCATGTCGTCATCCGATGGCTGCGAACCAGTTCCAGCAAGTGCGGGATGAGCTCCGAGCGGCCCTGGACGTGGAAGATATAGCGCGGCACCTCGCGACCAGTGTGGTAGGCCATGAACGGCTCGCCCCAAAAGCTCATCAGACACTCAGTGGCGCCATCCGGGCCGGTATCCGACAGGATCAGCGAGACGTTTTCGGCGATAGTGGTCCAATGGGGCTCCCGCACCTTGGCTTTTCCCGGGCAAGCCGCGATCTTCGGCAGCACTTCTTGATGCCAGAGATCCTGCTGGTTTTTATCTAAAATGAATTGAATCGAGGTCACCAGCGGATTCTCGATGGCCGGCCGCAGCAGGGAATTGAACAGCGCTTGGGGTTTAAACATCAGCAAACAGACATGAAACCAAATCATTTCACCACGAGCCCGTGCAGAAAAGCTCTCGGTGGCGGTGCGGAGCTGTCGTGGCCCGATGAGGATAGCATCGGCAGGTCTGAGGGCGGTCTGGATGGCCTTCAGGCTCGTTTCCGTGCGTTCGAGGCTGGCGTCGATGCGCTCGGTGAAGTGCTCACGCCGCAGGTCGCGGATGAAGAAAAGGGCCATCAAGACGACGAAGATCATCAACAGGACATTGATCTCGAGGATGTGCAGAAAGTGCATGATCAGGGCGGCTAGGGCCGCGACAATCCCGGCGATGGCATCCCATTCGACCTTCAGCAACCGCTTCATGCCAGCTCTCCCTCGGCCTCACCACTTCGCCCGGGATCGACGGCGATCGAGAGGTCGGCAACCCGATGCAGAGCTACCCGTGTTGCCTTCGTGTTAGCATTGAGAGACGATGTGCAGGAATTCCCGGCTCTGTGGCGCATACCACTCTGGCTTGAGGATGTTGATGTCATGGCCGACCCCAGGATACGCCACCAGGCGTGCGAGCCCGTGCCCAGCCTAGCTGAGCCAGACCACCCATCCACCGACGACGAAGACGAGATACAGCGCGATGAGAACACCACCTGCCCAGCGTGGGATATGTTTCGTCAGCATGAAGCCGGAGACCGCTGCCGTGGTGAAGAACGCTAATGGAAGGTAGAACGCGAGCACCGCGCGCTCCACAGGTATCGGCCGCACCAAAGCGATGATACCGGCATTGCATAGGAAAAACGCTAGGATGGATCCCAGCACATTGCCGAAGCTGACGTCAGGCCGTCCCTGACGCGCGGCCGGGAGCTCCCGCTCGACCTCCTCGATACTGACGAGGAACGCCAGGATCGTCATGCCGAAGGGCAAGTCCGAGATCTGAAAGCGTGTGAGCAGAGGCTGCGCGCCGCTGAGCAGGAGTTCGCTGCCGACGACGATGGCGGCAAGCGACACGGCAAAGAGGCCCAAGGACAGCCATCGGCCGGGAAGGTTGCCCTGCTGAAGTCGATGTCCCACTTCCCCGGAGGGCTTGATGTCGAGGCCACGCCGCCCGAGGTACAGCAGGTAGAGCACGGCGATCACAAATCCGACCAGCAAGATGGCGCCATCGACGCGGGACAGTTGACCATCGACGGCAAGGGCGGCCAGCAACACCACGGCCAGCATCTGCACCGCGATGACTCGGCGGGGAACCTGCGCAAAGGTCATCGGGGCAACCAGGGCGGAGAGGCCAAAGGCCAAGGCGACGGCGACCATGGCACCGCCGAGAATAGAGCCCAAGGCGATGCCGGCCACGCCTTCGGCCGAGGCCACGGCTCCGACGGATAGGTTGTCCGGGTCAAAGCCGATGAAGATCACGCTGAGCAGGAAGGTGGAAAGCCCAAAGCCCATAGAGGTACCCACCACGCCTTTGACGAGTTGCTCCGCAAAGAAGATGATGAGCCCTAGCCCAACGCCGAAGAAGACAACTGGGCGGATGAGTTCCATCATCGAGTGCCCTCCTGTAGGGCTCATGGCGCTACCATGCTCGCCAGCGAGGCGGAGCCGTCATGGCTGGAGACCTGGTCATGGTACGTTGGCGCGAGTGTAGTGGAGGAGAGTCGTGGTGTCAACGACGGCGCGGCTGTGGGTATGTGATGAGATTTGACTTTGTACTCTAGTACGTCGAAGCTAAAACCCAGGCCCTTAAACGCATCAAGGCAGCCCTGCAGCCGTAAGTCGCGGCTTGCTAGGGACAGGGCTCAAGGCGTGAGTGCGGATCTTGGGAGCGCTGCAGGGCCAGGAGGACACGCAAGAAGGAGAATAACCATGACCAAGCACGTATCGCTTTGTCCACACTGCGACCACTGTCCAGCGGTTGAAATCACCGAGGACGGGGTCAGCATCGGTGAGCAAGGAAACCTCGCCGAGTTGACACCAATCGTGGCTTGACAATGTTGAGGCTATGGCGGACCCTGCGCCACGCCATCTGGCACGAGTGGCGAGCTATGGTTTGTCTGCACGCCTGATCCTGTGGTGCCCGTAGGATCACTTGCCCTTGCATGGGCTCAGCAGGAGTCGACTCGCTGAGCCCGGGCCCGGGCTGGTTGGGCCACATCCCCCAAGAACCCTATTGACGCGGTTTGTTCCTGGGCACGATCAGTGACGGCCCCTTCAGGTCCAGGGGCAGAATCTCGAACAGGAGATGTGTATTGGGCTCGCTCGTCTTGTTGTTGACGCGATGGCTGACATCGCCGCTTTCGAAAAAGAAATCGCCCGCACGGTAGATCACGGTTTTGTCGGGCAAGATGTATTCCATCTCGCCCGCCGTCATCTGGCGGATGCCCGGCCCCAGGTGATTGTGGTCGCCCACCTGCCCTCCCGGCGCGATGGTGATTTCGGTGATCCGCATTTTGTATTTCCCTGTCAGCTCGGGCAGGTGGCCCCCGTCGATAGGCGCCTCATAGAGGATCTTGGCGGTCACCCCTTTGGTGTCAACCTTCAGGGGCTCCTGCGCCTGAGCCATTTCCAGCACACCAACAGCAAAGAAGCACAGCACCACTTTGCACAATGTGGCCATCATCGCGTCTCCTTTCGCCTTGGTTGATAAGGGATTCATGATCGTCGTGCCCTGGCAACATCACATCAGACAATGTACACCTCCACCACCGCGGAGGCATGATGATTTCATCAGGAACATGTGGTATTTTCGTGATATTTTCATCGCAGTCAGCCGCGCGGGATGTCCTCAGTGAGGCGTCGATGCATGTGGAGGGCCAAGCGACATGCGGTATCATTTTGGGGCCTATACGCTTGACACGAGCCGCTGGGAGTTGCGCCGCACAGGCACGCTGATCAAGCTTCGCCCGAAGGTGTTCGACGTCCTCCTCTACCTCATTGCCCATCGCGACCGCGTCATTCCCCGCCAGGAACTCCTCGATCACCTGTGGTCCCGAGAGTTCGTCAGCGACACGACGTTGAACTCCTGCATCCAGGAGGCACGCCAGGCCGTCGGCGATACTGGACAGGCGCAACGGCTCATCCAGACGTTGCACGGCCGTGGCTATCGGTTTGTGGGTGCGGTGGAGGAAGCCAGCGAGCCTCCACCTGCAGGAACGATGCGCGCGAGTCCGGCTCCTCCGCATGCGTTGACGGAGGGGGCTGCGCTGTCCCGCCAGGCGTCATCTGCCGTGTCAGCGCTGGAAGAGTCGGGGCATGCGATTGAACACTCGTCGGGGCTTCTGGACCAAGTCCATACGTCGATGGAGAGCGGCAGCACATCCCCCGATATCATGGACGGCGAGCGCAAGCCGGTCACCATTCTGTGCTGTGCTTTGGCCGATGCCAAGGGCCTCGCTGCGCACGTCGGAGCAGAGGCGATGTATCGCCTCATGCAGGGCTTCTTCGCCCTGGCACAGCGCGTGGTGCAGCACTATGCAGGGACGCTGACGCAACGGCTCAGCGACGGCGTGGTTATCCTCTTCGGGGCTCCCGTCGCGCATGAAGACCATGCCCGACGGGCGGTGTTGGCGGCTCTCGCGTTGCAGCGGCTGGTCCGTGAAGCACCCGCCCTGCGTGCCCCATTACACGGTGCCTCCCTTTCGACCACCATAGGGCTCCACAGCGGTCTGGTGATCGTTGGCCCCCTCGGGGGGGACGTCCACACCCTCTATGCCGCGCTGGACGAGACGACGGAGGTGGCAGGTCGACTGCAGCGTCTGGCAGGCCCCGACATCATCCTGATGAGCGAAGCCACGCGCCGGTTGGTGCAAGAGGAGGTGCGGGTTGAGGCGTATGAGGCCCTCGACATGGCAGAGGTACCGCGACCCCTCACGATCTACAAGGTGTGTGAGGTTGTCGTGCGGCGCGCCGGGGTGGTAGGACGCGGAGGACGCCTGCTGAGCCCGTTCGTCGGACGCGCGCGCGAGCTGGCCTTCCTGCGGGCGCTGCTGGCTCAGGTCGAGGCCGGCCAGGGGCAGGTGGTGGGCATCGTCGGCGAGCCCGGCCTCGGCAAGTCGCGGCTCCTGTATGAGTTTGCGCGGACCCTGCGCGAAACTCCGCTGGCATACCTGGAGGGACACTGCCTGCCCTACGATCAGACCACCCCTTATGGGCCGGTACTCGGCATCCTCCGGCAACTCTGTGGCATGGCCGATGGAGATGACGCCGAGACGCTCACCGCCAAACTCCGCCGCAGCCTGGACGAGGCCGGCCTGACACCCGACGCGGACGCACCCTATCTGCTCGCACTGTTGGGCCTGCCGGAGGGCGCCGCGTCGTTGGCCGGGGTCAGCCCGGAAGTGCGCAAGGCTAGGACACTGGCGATCCTGCGCCACCTGAGCTTGCACAGCGATGAGGGGCGGCCGCGCGTCATTGCGGTGGAGAATGTGCACTGGATCGACCCCACCTCGGAAGAGTATCTCGCCCACCTCGCTGACAGCCTGTCTGGGGCGAAGCTCCTGTTGGTGGCCACTTACCGCCCGGCCTATCGGCCGCCCTGGCTCGACAAATCCTATGCGACCCAACTGGCCCTGCCCCGGCTGCTGCCCCAGGACAGCCGAGTGGTGGTGCGCTCCGTGCTGCCTGCTACGGCTGACCCCGCCCCATGGGAGCAGGCCATTGTCGACATGGCGGCCGGCAACCCCTTCTTCCTCGAGGAGTTGGCCTGGGCCGTGCAGGAAGACGGCATGGCACAGCCGACTGGCACGATCCCGGACACCGTGCATGCGGTGATCGCGGCGCGCATCGATCGGCTGCGGCCAACAGACAAGCGGCTGCTACAGATCGCCGCCGTCATCGGCCACGAGGTCCCGTTGCACCTGTTACGGGTCGTTGCCGAGCTGCCCGATGACTCTCTGCAGCGCGCGTTGGCTCACTTGCAGGCTGGCGAGTTCCTCTACGAGACGCGCCGCTTCCCTGATCTCGCGTACGCGTTCAAGCATGCCCTTACCCACGAGGTGGCCTACAACAGCCTCCTGCAGGAGCGGCAGCGCACGCTCCATGCCCACATTGTGGAGGCCCTCGAAGAGCTCTCTGCCGACCGTCTGGCCGAACAGGTCGAACGGCTTGCCCACCACGCCTGGCAGGGTGAGCTGTGGGAGAAAGCCGTGGCGTACCTGCGTCAGTCCGCCGCCAAGGCCATCGAGAGCTCAGCCAACAGGGAGGCGCTGGCACATTTCGAGCGGGTGCTCGCGGCCCTGCAACACCTGCCTCAGAGCCGTGCCAGGCTGGAGCAGGCCGTTGATGTGCGGTGTGAGATGCGCATGGCGCTCATGCCCCTCAATGAGCAGGGACGCCGACTTGCCCTCCTGCGTGAAGCGGAGGCCCTCGCCCAGGCCCTAGACGACCAGCGGCGGCTGGGGGGAGTCTCCATCATGATCGCTCACTGTTTGCGTGCGATGGGGGATTTCGAGCACGCCCTCGCGACAGGCCACCAGGTCCTGGACTTCGCTACGACCCTCAGGGACGCCACCCTCCAAGCGATGGCGTATTTTGTGCTGGGGGAGGTCTATTATGCCCTGGGCGACTACCGTCGGGCCGTGGACATGCTGAGGCGGAATGTGGAGGTCCTGGACCACGCCGGTCCCCAAGAGCGTTTCGGGAAGTCAAGCTTGGGGCCAGGGCTGCAAACGGTGGCATCGCGCTGCTGGTTAATCCAAGCCCTGGCGGGCCTCGGCGCGTTTGCGGAAGCAAGGGCCATCGCCGCCGATACCCTCCAACTCGCCGAGGCCGACGGTCATCCCTACACTGTGGCCCTCGCCTATGCGCGGGTGAGCTTTTTGTACCTCGGGCAGGGCGAGGTCCACCAGGCCATCCCCTATCTGGAGCGCTCTCTGGAACTTTGCCGTATCGGGGACATCCAGCAGTATCGTACCGGGATCTATTGTGGTTTGGGCTATGCGCTGGCCCTCTCTGGACGGAGTCGCGAAGCTCTTACGCTGCTGGCACGGACGGTGGGGCAAGCGCCTTCTCCCAGTCTGATCGGCAGCACGGCGCTGCAGGCATGGGTGAGTGAGGTCTCCCTGCTTGCTGGTGACGTGGCAGCCGCACACACCCTTGCGGTACAAGCCCTGGCACTCACCCACGCGCGCAAGGAACGTGGTCACGAGGCATGGACCCTTCGGCTCCTCGGCGACATCGCCATGCATCGCGATTCTCCGGAGGTCGAGTCGGCTGAAAATTATTACCGCCAAGCCCTCGGCCTAGCCGACGAGCTTGGTATGCAACCGCTCGTCGCCCACTGCCATCTGGGCCTCGGCACGCTCTACGCGAGGATAGGCTGCCGGGGACCAGCCCGTGCCGAGCTGTGCGCCGCCATCGAGCTGTACCGCGCCATGGACATGACCTTTTGGCTGCCCCAAGCGGAGGCCATGCTGGCATATGAAGGCAAGCCCCGTCGCCCGAAGTCAAGGGCTTCGCGATGGTCATAGACTTCGCCATCATTCCTGCGATAAATTGGCAGCCATTGTCGTCTTCTATGCCAATGCAAGTTGCGGTGATGACAGATCCCAGCCTTGAACGCAGGAGCAGTGCAGGAGGTCTCGGATATGGCTGAACGGATTCGGCTGCCAGATGCCTGGGCGGCGATCGAACACTTCTTCCAGCGGGACTGGAGCGATGGATTGCCCATGGTGCCGCCCACCGAGCCGCTTGTGCGTCAGATGCTCGACGCGGTCAACCGCGATCCTGGGGAGGTGGTGGGATTGGTACCACCGCGTTTCGGCGAGGCCAGCATCGAAAGCCTGGCCGTGCATGCCGTGCTGGCCGGTTGCCTGCCAGCCTACTTCCCGGTCGTGGTGACGGCGGTCGAGGCGTTGCTCGATCCACGCTTCGGCCTGCATGGCGTCATCGCCACCACGCATGTCTCCACGCCGCTGCTGATCGTCAACGGCCCCTTGGCACGCGAGCTCGACATCAACGCCGGCCCCAATCTGTTCGGCCAGGGCTGGCGGGCGAACGCCACCATCGGCCGCGCCGTGCGACTGATCCTGGGCAACCTCGGCGGCGGCCTCCCCGGCGGCATCGATCAGTCCACCTTGGGGCATCCTGGCAAGTATACCTACTGCATCGCCGAGAACGAGGCGAAAAGCCCTTGGGAACCGCTGCATGTCGAGCGGGGTTTCCAGCCGGAGGACAGCACGGTGACCGTACTCGCCGCCGCGGCGCCGTACAGCATGAGCGATTTTTTCAACAATACGGCACTCGGCATCTTGCGGACCTTTGCCGACAGCATGGCCAACGTCGGCAGCGCCAATCTCTATCGCGGCGGCGAACTGCTGGTGGTGCTCGGGCCCGAGCACGCCCACGACATCGCCAACGATGGCTGGACCAAGCAAGACATCAAGGCTTACCTGTTCGAGTATGCCCGTAAGCCCTATGCCGAGGCCAAACGCGGTGGCATGTACAGCGAGGAGGTTCGTCAGAAGTTCTGGCCGCGCTGGTTGGATTATACGCGCGAGGATCTGATGATCCCGCTGGTGCGCACGCCGGAGGAGATCCTGGTGATCGTGGGTGGCGGTGCCGGTCGGCATTCGGCCTGGGTACCGGGTTGGGGGAACGTCGATCGTACTCGTTCGGTGATCAGGCGCATTCAGCGGTAACTCTCTTTGTGAGTGAAGCTGTACCCACATTGCTCGGCTCTTCTAACAGGCTGATCAGAGGGGACATGGCCCCTTCGCGTTGATAGGCACCAGGAGCAGGCTCCCTCTGGGAGAAGGCTGGGGTGAGGGAAATCGAAGCACTGCACAGACTCGGGGCCACCCTCACCCTGACCCTCTCCCGGCGGGAGAGGGGACCTCGTGCCTCCCTTAGCTGGGGCGCAGGCGACCTAACCTGGCGCCTATGCCCTTGATGGGACAGGGTGCGGGTCGGAGTGAAGAAGCCTGGGGTGGGGAGAATTGGAGGAGGAGAGAAATGGCCGGGCAAGCGACAGACGGTATCGAAATCTTGGACCCGACGGTGCGCACGGCGGGTCAGGTGCTCCCCGCGCCGCGCCTGAGCACACTGCGCGGCAAGCGACTGGGATTGCTCGACAACAGTAAGGAAAAGGCTGACATCTTCCTAGCGGAGCTGGCCGAACGGCTGACGCAGCGCTTTGCTCCGGCTGAGGTCATCCAGCGCCGCAAGCCGTCATACTCGCGCGTGGCGCCGCCTGCGCTCATCGAGGAGCTGGGCAAAACCTGCGACTGTGTGATCACCGCCATGGGCGCTTGAGGCTCATGCGTATCGTGCAGTGTGCACGATGCCATCGCCTTGGAGAAACAAGGCATTCCGACCGTTACCGTCTGTACCGCCGATTTCCTCGCCGGCGGCCGCATGCAGGCGGAGTCACTGGGCATGCCGCAGTATTCTATCTTGTGCGTGCCGCAGGCCTACATCACACACTCACCGCAGGAGGTGCGCGCCCTAGCCGAGTCGTGCGTCGAGGAGGTGCTCAAGCGCTTGCTGGTGGTGGACTGAAGGGGAGATTTTGACTATGAGCTCGGTTAAAGAATTACTACGTCATACCATCGAGTTGTTGAGCGAAGAAGAGGCGCAACAGATCCTGACATTTGTCCAGAATTTACAGAAGCAAAGCAATGTCTCCTGGACGCTGAGGCGATTGGCGAGTGACCCGGCCTTTCAGGTGCCTCCAGAAGGATTGGGAATTTTCCCCGTGGTTAAACCGATCGAGGGGAAGGGGATTGCTGCCTCTAAGCTGTTGGTAGAGGACCGACGGTGATTTTCCACTATCTTGACGCCAGTGCCTGGGTCAAACGCTACTACCAAGAGACGGGTACAGGGTGGGTTCAGGAGTTGTTCGTAGCTGTGCGATTGCTTGTACCTCACTCGGTCTGATCGAAGTCATGGCCGCATTAGCTCGCACGCGAAGCGCGGGAGAAAGTGATCCCCGCTCTTCGAACAGAAGACTCGGGAACTGTAGGAAGATTGGCGGAACTTCATCCAGGTTCAGTTGACGGCCAAAGCCGTGGATAAAGCAAAGGTTCTTGCAAGAGAGTCGGCGCTTCGTGGAGCTGATGCGATTCATCTGGCATCGGGTTTATTGTTACAAAGCCGTTTCGCGCAGGGTGATGATCAGCTCATCTTCGTCACCGCAGATCAGGAGTTGAAGCAAGCTGCCAAGGTTTCTGGGCTGGTTGTCCTCGATCCCAATGAACAGGAAAACCAACCTGCTGCTCAGTCCGCAGAGGGGAGTGGCCAGTGTTAGAGCTCTTCTACCACCCGATCGCATACGCCGGCAGCAAGGTCGACAGCTCCCCCCGCGGGTCGGCGCCGCCGTAGACCACGCCACGGTCTCTATCCACCTGCACCCCGACGACGTAGCCTTCGATCCAGTCCGGTTGAATGACCACCTGATGCCCCTTGGCCTGCAGGGCCCGGCGCACCTCGTACGGAATGCGCCCTTCGACCCGCAATACGCCGGGCTCGGCGGTGTGGGGATAGATCGAGCTTGGGAAATGTTTGCTGCTGAACTTCGGGGCCTCGATCGCCTCCTGGAGCGGCATCCCGAAGTCCACGACGTTCAAAAAAAACTGCAGCGTCCACTGATCTTGCTGGTCCAAGCCCATGGTGCCGAAGGCCATGTATGGCTGGCCATCGCGCAGCACCAGCGACGGCGTCAGCGTCGTGCGCGGTCGTTTCCGTGGCGCCAGGGCGTTGGGATGGTGGTGATCGAGGTAGAACACCTGAATGCGCGTCGTCAACGGGAATCCCAGCCCTTCGACCACCGGCGATCCGGCGATCCAGGCGCCGCTCGGCGTCGCCGCTACCAGATTGCGCTGCCGATCGACCACTGCTACATGCACTGTACCTCGCTGCCACTCCCGGCCCACCAGTGGTCCCTGTCCGTCGCGTAACGGTTTGCCATTGAGCGGGTCCCCCGGCCGCAACTCCAATGAGGCGCGGTCGGGGTCAATCAGGCTGCGACGCGCCGCCGTATAGTCATCTGAGAGCAATTCGCCGATGGGCACCTGCACGAACTCGGGATCGCCGTAGTAGGCCTCGCGGTCGGCAAACGCCAGCTTCGCGGCCTCAGTGACGAGATGAATGTAGGCAGCGGAATTGTGCCCCAGGGCCTGTAAATCAAACCCCTCCAACAGGCGGAGTTGCTGCAAAAACACCGGCCCCTGGCTCCACGGCCCACACTTGAAAACATTGTAGCCGCGATACGTCGTCGACACCGGCGTTTCGACCCTGGTGGCGAACTGCGCCAGGTCCTCAGCGTCGAGGAGACCCCCGTGTCTACGGACGAAGGCGTCGATCTGCTGCGCGATCTCGCCGTTGTAGAAAGCTTCGCGGGCCGCTTGTAGTCCGGCCGTCCGGCCGAGGGCCCCTGCCCGACGTTCAGCCTGCAGCAGATGTTCGAATAGGCGGGCGAGGTCGGGATTGCGCCAGATCTCGCCCACTTCCGGCAAGCGTCCGTGCGGCAAATAGAGCGCGGCTGAGGTCGGCCAGCGGTCGCGAAAGGTGTCGACGCAATGCCAGATCGAGAACAAGAGGTAATCGCTGGGGCCGCGCAGGCCGGGGTGGACCGGAAACCCGTCGCGAGCCAGCTCCAGCGCAGGCTGCAAGACATCGGCCAGGGTCATGGTGCCGAAGCGTTCCAGGGCAGTAAGCAGGGCGTCGAGTGCGGCGGGCACGCCGGCGGCCAATACGCCCTCGCCCGGGATGAGGCTGTAGCCGTGGTCGGTATACCATTCGATGGTCGCCTTCCGGGGGGCGGCGGTATTGCCGTTGATGGCGAAGACTTGCTGGGACTGCGCCGAGTAGATCAACATGGGGACTTCGCCGCCGATGGTGTGCATGTGCGGGTTGAGCACGCCCTCGGCGAAGGTGGCGGCCACCGCCGCATCGACGGCGTTGCCGCCGTGCTTCAGCACCTCAACGCCGATCAGCGCCGACAGATAGTGCTCCGTCGCCACCATGCCATGCGTACCCATGATCGTCGGTCGGAACGGCATAACGCGTTTCCTCTGTCTGCTTCTTATTTCTCCCTCTCCCGCCGGGAGAGGGTCGGGGTGAGGGCGGTCAACGTTTCCACGATCTTCTGCAATACGGCATCCAGATTTTCCAGTACATCCAAATCGCTGAAGCGCAGGGTGCGAATGCCCTGTGCTTCTAGGAAAGCATCCCTGATTCTGTCTTGCTGTTTGCCCTCGTCAGTGTAGTGCTGGCCGCCGTCGAGCTCGATGCCAAGCTTGTAGTCATGGCAGTAGAAATCGAGGATATATGGCTCAACGAGATATTGACGTCGAAACTTGAGCGCAAGTAGTTGGCGGTTGCGCAAGGTATTCCACAGCAGCTGTTCCGCATCAGTCTGGTTCTTACGTAGTTTCCGTGAGTGAGCGAGGAATTCAGGATCTAAGGGAGATTTCATGCTGCCCTCACCCTGGCCCTCTCCCAGCGGGAGAGGGAATAGACGAAGGTCCCTCAGTCCATCCCTTGCATCGCCGCCTGGGCGAAGTGGACATCGACATGCTCGGTGTATGGATAGCGCTTGCTGATGAAGCCGCCGCCGATCAGGATGTCCTGAAGGTACTCGAAGCCTTCCTGACGCGGCAGGGGATCTTTGGCCCAGGTGTCTTGCCGCAGATACCGCGCCACGGCACGCGTGCGGATGTCGGGGTCGACGTCCGGAAACGACGGGGCGATCAATTGAGAGATGTCCTCAGCCGAGTGCTGTGCCATCCACTGCTGCGCCCGATACAAGGCGCGAGCGAAGCGACGCAGCATATCGGCTTGGTTGACGGCACAGGCGGGCGTGGTCAGATAGGCGCTAAAGGCTACGGGTCCCACCACCTCCCCCTCGGAGGCCACGATCGAGGCACGACCGGTGTGCACCAGGCGCTCGACGGCCGGCTGGCCCTGTTCGAGGTAATCGGCCTCGCCGTGCAAAAACGCCTCCACGGCCTGAGCACTCGGGAGATCGGTGATTAGCTTGATGCCAGCGATATCGACCCCGTAGTTGCGCAGGACTTGCTGCAGGCACAACCACGGCGTGGGGGCCTCGGAAAATAAAATGAAGCGGCTGCCGACGAGATCGGCCCATTGAAAGCGCGGTTGCGGTCCACGGCCCAGCAGGAAAAAGCCGCTGCGGCTGTTCACCTCGAGGATGCTGATCAAGCGGTCGTGGCTGCCCTGCTCGGCCAGTTCCAACGTGCGCAGCGAACCGCTCAGGCCGAGGTCGGCCTCGCCGCGTAGCAGCTTGGTCGTGAGTTCGGCGCCGCTGGCCGCGGTGGTCAAGTCGACGCGCAGCCTTTCCTGCTCCAACACCCCCAAATGCAGCGTAACGAATTGCGGCGTGTAGAACAACGAGTGAAAGCGCTGAACGATGCGTATCGTGTCCATGCGATCCTTTCACGCCGGCGCGACTTCCACCCGGGCATCGAAGGTCGACTGACCGGCCGAGAATCCGAAGACATCCACCGCCGCGTCGGGGATCGCCGCGGCGCCAGATGTCAGGCGATTCAGCCCCTCCCAGCCGTCGCGTATCCACACCGTCCCCGACGGAATACGGGCGGTCACCCGGGCATAGGCCTGAAATTCGCCGCGTTCGTTGTAGATGCGAATCGGCGTGCCGTCCTGCAGGCCACGCGCCGCCGCATCCTGCGGCGAGATCCACAGCCGCGGCTGGGGGTCCAGCTTGGCCAACGTGGGCAGGGCGCGTCCCTGATCGTAAAAGCCATGGAAGTGCGTCAGCGTGCGCCCTTGGCGGAGGGTGAGCGGGTAGATCGAACCCGGCAGGTCATCGTACACCGGCAGGGGTGGCAAGCCAAGTTGTCGCGCGCGTTCGGAGTAAAACTCGACCTTGCCGGACGGCGTATGATAGCGATGGTCCGGGTAGGCGATGTGGGAGATGTTCAGCGCCCGCATGCCGTCCTCGGCACGCAGCGCGGCCACCGTGGCATAGCCGGTCGAGGGATGAGCCAATAGGGCGTCGATCATCGCCTCCTCGCTCGGCCAGGGAAAGAACTCTGTCAGGCCAAGGCGTTCGGCGAGTGCCCGCAGGACCCAAGTCAACGAGCGCGTCTCGCCCGGTGGTTCGAGGGCCTGCTCCATGAGGTAGAGATGCGTATTGGTCATCTTGCAGCCCAGCTGCTCCAACCAGGCCGTGCCGGGCAACACCACGTCGGCGAAGCGCCGCGCCGTGTCGTGCATGAACAGGTCGTGACTGACCACGAGGTCGGTGCGGGCTAACCCCTCGGCCAGGCGCTCGGCGTCGGCGAACGACGACAGCATGTTGGTGCCGAGCAGCAACATGGCGCGGACGCGGCCGTCGAGCAGGGCGTCGATCATCTGGGACATCTGATTCGGGATGTAAGTGCCGGGCGGGCGTGCCGTGGTGGGCACGATGTTCGCCAACGCTTGGCCGTGGCTGGCGCTGCCGTGGCGCGGCCCCAAGCCGCCGCCGGGAATGCCGAGGTTGCCGGTGAGCGCGGGCAGGCAGGCGACGGCACGACCGCCTTGCCAGCCATTGGAGCCTTTGTGCATCGAGCTGCCGCCGAGGACGATCATCGCCGGACGGGTGGTGGCGTAGCGCCGGGCGAGGGCGACGGTCTGGGCGGCGGGGATGCCGGTGATGCCGGCTGCCCAGTCGGGCGGAAAGTTTTTGACGTGCGCCGCCAGGGCCTCGAAACCGACGGTGTGTTGCGCCACGAAGGCGCGATCGTATAACTCTTCGCCGATGATCACCTGCATCATGGCCAGAGCCAGGGCGGCATCCGTGCCGGGCCGAACCAACAGCACCTCGTCGGATTGCGCCGCCGCCTCGGTGTCGCGCACGTCGACGGTGACGACGTAAGCGCCGCGTCGTTTGGCTGCCATCAGGTGCCGCGCCGTGTTCGGCTGGCTGGCCAGATTGGCGCCCCACAGCACGATGAGCTTGGCGTGTTGGCCCATGTCTTCCTTGGTGTTGGTCTCGAGCACACCGGTCAGCCCCAGCCCGAAGGCGCCGAGGCCCCAGCAGATCATGGTTGGATTCCACTGCTGGCAGCCGTAGAGATGCGCGAACCGGCGCATCAGGACGCCGCCGATGCGTGTGCCGTAGTTCGTGGCGGCATTGCCATGGCCGGACCAGATGCCCACCGCTTGACGGCCGACGGCCTGCATGCGCGCCACGATGAGATCGAGCGCCTCATCCCAGGTGGCTTGACGCCAGGCATCCTCGGTGCGTCGATGGCGGATCAGCGGGTGTAGCAGGCGAGCCGGGTTGCCGATGATCTCGCGTGAAGCCTGTCCACGCACGCACAGAAAGCCTTGGCTGTCGGGGTTGTCCTGATCGCCCCTGACGCCGACCAGGCGCCCATCTTCGACCTCGACCAGCATGCCGCACAACGTCGGATGACAACTCATCGGGCACATCGTGCGTATGACGCGACGGTGATTCGCGCTCATTGGGGCTCCCTCCTCGGCTCTCGATACGGCCAACCGCTTCCGAACGGCGTCCTCTCCTGGCGCGGCAGCGCCTGAGGATGCGCCCATACTATGGGGACAATATGGTCCTGTCAAGAACGCAGCGGAAGCCCTTACCATGACCCTGCTCTACGGGGCATGGGCGGCAGGCTCAGCTCTCACAAGGTATTTCCTCTGCCGAAGGGAGCATTGGCACCAGAGCCAGGCTCCCTCTCCCTCTGGGAGAGGGTTGGGGTGAGGGAGGTCGAAACCCTGAGCAGGCTCGGAACCGCCCTCACCCTGGTCCTCTCCCAAGGGGAGAGGGAATGGCAAACATAACGTTAGAAGATGGCGCCTCACCTCTTCACAGGTCAGCAGTTGGGCGGACACCGCTGGCGAGTTGACAGCGACCACGAGGCTCCCTAAACTGCCCGCGACTAGGGCAGCTGGGCCATGGGAAACCGCTATGGGGCGGAGCGCACAATTGAGGAGGATGTCGGGCGGTGTCACTGGAACAACTGATCGTGTTCGGCACGTTGGGGCTGGTGTTGGGCCTCTTCATCTGGGGGCGCTGGCGCTACGACATCGTTGCCCTGCTGGCGCTGCTCATCGTCACCGTCACCGGCATCGTCTCCGGAGGGGCGGCTTTTGCCGGTTTCGGCCACCCCGCTATCATCACTGTGGCCGCCGTATTGGTGGTGAGTCGAGGGCTACAGAATGCCGGGCTGGTGGACCGCATCGCCGCCTGGATGACGCGTGTGGGGGACTGTCCCACTCTGCAGGTCGCCGCGTTGGCTGGGTTGGTCACGGTGTGTTCGGCATTTATGAACAACGTCGGGGCCTTGGGCTTGCTCATGCCGGTGGCGCTCCGCATGGCGTACAAGAGCGGCAACTCGCCGGCCCTCCTGCTGATGCCTCTGGCCTTCGGATCATTGCTGGGGGGGATGACTACGCTGATCGGCACCCCACCCAACGTCATCATTGCCACCTTCCGCGTCGAGGCTGGCGAGTCGCCGTTTCGGATGTTCGATTTCGCCCCGGTGGGGGTGGGGGTGGCCTTGACCGGCCTGGTGTTTATCGCGCTGCTCGGTTGGCGGCTCATACCGCGACGACAAGGGCCAGCCGCCCCTCAGGAGCTGTTCCAGATTGCGGAGTACCTCACCGAAGTACGCGTGCCCCAGGACTCCCAACTGGTCGGAAAATCGCTGCGGGATCTCGAACTGACAGCTGAGGCCGACGTCAACATCGTGGGCCTAGTGCGGGGCCAACGCCGTCTTTTAGTACCGTCGAGCTTTGAAATCATGTGGCCGGGAGATATCCTCATCGTCGAAGCCGATCCCGAAGCGCTGAAAACACTCGTCGATACGGTGGGGCTCGAGTTAGTCGCCAGCCAGGATTTGGGAGAGGAGGCTTTGGGGTCAGAGGACGTCAGCGTGTTGGAAGCAGTGATCATGCCCAACTCGGTGATGGAGGGCAGGACGGTCATCGACCTCAATCTGCGCTGGCGCTATGGTGTGAATCTGCTCGCCGTGGCCCGCCAGGGGGCGCGCTTACGGGAACGTCTGAAGAATGTGCGGTTCCGCGTCGGGGATGTCGTGCTGCTGCAGGGCCGAACCGCAACTCTTCCAGAGGTGCTGCCGATCCTGGGCTGTTTGCCGCTGGCTGAGCGCGGCGTGCGCCTCGGGCAACCGCGGCGCATCGCCCTCTCCACGGGGATCTTCGGCGGCGCCTTGGCGCTGTCAGCCACGGGCGTGCTACCGGTACAGATCGCGTTTGTCGGGGCGGCGGCCGCGATGGTGTTGGCGGGAATGCTATCGCTACGCGAGGCCTATGAAAGCGTCGATTGGCCGATCCTGGTCCTACTCGGGGCGATGATCCCGGTGGGTCAGGCGCTGGAGAGCACCGGCGGCGCGCAGCTGATCGCCGATCAGATCCTGGAGCTCGGCCGGCAGCTACCAGCTGGACTAACGCTGGCCGTCGTGCTGGTGGGGGCAATGTTCCTGTCGGATCTGGTCAACAATGCCGCCGCCGCCGTGCTGATGGCGCCGATCGCTATCGGCGTGGCACAGGGGTTAGGGGCCTCGCCCGATCCCTTTTTGATGGCGGTGGCGATTGGGGCTTCCTGCGCCTTCCTGACGCCGATCGGGCATCAATCGAACACCCTGGTGCTGGGCCCAGGCGGCTATCGCTTTGGGGACTATTGGCGCATGGGTTTGCCGCTGGAAATCCTCATCACCATCGTCGCCATCCCGCTCCTGCTGTGGTTCTGGCCGCCAGGTATCGGCGCGCACTGAGCCGGACGCGTTGGAGTTCTCGCCGGTCTTACGTGACCTAAACGGTTTCATTCGAGGGGCTTGGTCGGCACCAGCCTCTTGGTCCTGCTGATTTGGCATCAGGTGGGAACGCGCCGTCAGCTATAGCCAGTCGAACAAACCGATAGGCGGATCTGCCATCTCTCCATGACTGAAATCCCTCTATGGCGTGCGAACGTTCTGAGATGAGGGGCAACACTGTTCAACATGAGCGGGACGGCCCGTGAACAGATGCGTTGCAACACATCCCCCTCAGATACACTTCCATGGATCAGTTGCACTGCAGGCAAGCCTAAATTCGACCATAGAAGATCGGTACACCGGGGAGACCCTCCATCCTCACCTTCCCCCGCGCCGGGGGAAGGGAACAGGGCTGAGCCTCCATCACCGTGTGCCAATCCCCTATGGTTCGATTTAGATGGAGGGGAGAACATCTAAGGAGTAGGGAGATGCTGGTGCTTATATGGATAAAATAGCGCTTGACAGCCTGCTTTTCACCTTCCTATGATCGCCTTTCCGTTTGGAGGCTCTCCGCAATGGGGATATGTTGCACGCTTGCTGTGGCACGAAGCAAGGAGCATAGCCATGTGCTAGGGGCTGCGACGGCTCTCGCCCTGTGGTTCCTGCTGGCCTTCGCATTTCCTTATCTCACGCTGGATCCGCAACGATTTGGTCCGTATTGGCCACGCCGTGGCTGGCTGCTGCTTCACATTGCTGGCGGGATGCTAGCGCTCCTTGCTGGGGCCCGCTCAGGTATGGCTTGGTCTGACCCGTCAGCACCTATGGCTGCATCGCCGACTGGGCATGGGCTACATGATCAGCGTCGCCATCAGCGCGATGGCAGCGTTTTACCTGGCCTTCCACACCGACTTCGGATGGATCTTTGGCATGGGGCTGGTGGGGTTAGGCATCGCTTGGATCGTCACCACGGGTCTGGCGTTTGTGGCGATTCGCCGCCATTTGCTTGACCAACATAAGGAATGGATGATCCGCAGCTACGTGGTGACCTTCGCGTTTGTCGTATTTCGAATCTTCTTCGGCATCTTGGGAGCGGCAGGCGTGGGCACGACGCCCGAGCAACTCGCCGCAGCGAGTTGGTTTTGTTGGGCGGTTCCCCTGCTGGTGACGGAAGCCCTGTTGCAGGGGAGAAAGATTTTTGCCGCTTAACCACCCGCTGCACCGAACGCCTAACGCCGCTGCTGAGCGCGGGGCGTAAGGCGCAGAGAGCTGCGATGCTACAGCGTGGGGATGTGCGAGAGGACACCCGGCAGTTCTGCTTCGCCCTCAATCCGAATCTGTGAGGAGGTAGTTGGATGACAACCCCAGTCTGCATGGTGATTGCCCATCGGGGTGCCTCGTCTTACGCGCCCGAAAACACCTTGGCGGCGTTTGATCTAGCGCTCCAGATGGGGGTACGCCAGATCGAGCTGGATGTCCATTCGAGCCGCGACGACCACATCGTCGTCATCCACGACGACACCGTGGACCGGACGACCAATGGGTCGGGGCTGGTGGCGAGTCAGACCCTCGCCGAACTGCGGCAGCTGGATGCAGGGGCGTGGTTTGGGGCCACATTCGCTGGCGAGCGCATCCCCACGTTCGAGGAGGTGCTCGCCCGCTATCAGGGGCGGGTGCACCTCCACGTCGAGCTCAAGGGCCATACGCCGTCTCTGGCGCAGCGGACCGCGGAGTTGATCCGCCAGCATGGCATGGTGGGACAGGTCACCATTACCTCGTTCCAACAAGTACGACTGGAGGAAATCCGCACCGCTGCTCCCGAATTGCCCAGCGGATGGCTGGTTGGCGACGTGAGCGACGCCGTGATCGCCCAAGCGCGGGCGATGGGGGTCGCCCAGCTCTGCCCGCGCGCCAATACGGTGACGACCGAGCTGGTGCGCCGCCTGCATGCAGAAGGTTTCGTCGTGCGGGCCTGGGGGGTGACCACCGAAGAACTAATGCAGCAAGTCGTGCAGGCGGGAGCCGATGGCATGACGGTGAACTTCCCCGATAAGCTCATCGCGTATTTGCAGAGTCTCACACACCCCTGGCGGTGAATGCGGGCCGGTGCGCCAAGGATCGATAGGGAGGCTGGCGGCGCTCAGGCGATCGGAGCGGCGGTGCGGGGGTGAGACTTGGAGGTGAGTGGTACTAACCATGAGCCTCGAAGATATGGTAGTGATCCGCGAAATGATCGCGCGCTTTGCCTAGGCATGGGACGTGAAGGATGTCGAGGCTCAGGTGAAGTGGCTCCACCATGCACACGAAAAGACCTCTCCGTGGATCTTTCCCTCATGGGCAAGTCAGTCATGTAAAATAGCGGCGGTTGCTCGTTAGCCTCACCGACTGTCTGTTAGAGGAACGGAAGCCATGAGCCAGGTCGTTCACGATCATGGCTTGATCGTCTCGAAAGACGAGATCGCCTGAGTGACATCGACCAAGGGCTGTCTAGACAACGGAGGAGAGCACTGCGATGCATATCGGCATCCACTTGACGCCGTTTTTCAGCCCCACCGATCGCCCCCCGACCCAGGTCATCGATGAAGTGGTGGCCATCGCGCAACGGGCGTCGCAACTGGGCTTTGCCTGGGTGTCGGCGCCGCATCACTGGGCGGCGCATCCCACCATGTGGCCGCAGCCTTTCCCGCTGTTGGCGCGCCTCGCCCCCGAGACCGGCGAGATGGGCTTGATGACCCTGGTGATCCTGCTGCCGCTGCTCAATGCGGTCGACGTGGCGGAACACGTCGCCACCCTCGACGCCATTTCCCACGGCCGTCTGACGCTGGGCGTGGCCATCGGCTATCGCCAGGCGGAGCTCGAAGCCGCGGGGTTGACGCGCAAGGACCGCGTGCCCAAGCTGGAAGAATCGCTGACGCTGATGAAACGGCTGTGGAGTGGCGAGGAAGTCACCTTCCACGGGCGCTACGCCAGCGTGACCAACATGCGCATGGGCTTGCTGCCTGTGCAAACACCCCATCCGCCGATCGTCATGGGCTGCCAAAGCGAACGCGCCACGGCGCGGGCGGCACGCCTCACCGATGGGGTGTTCTTCGGACCACAGGTAGCATGGGCTGATATCGACACGCTGCTGGGCGTTTACCGCCAGGCCCGCCAGCAAGCCGGACACGCCGCACCGGGGGTCCTCGGCGCCTCGCGCGCCCTGCTCCTGGGGAAGGATCGCGACGACGCGGCGCGCATCGGTCGGGCCTATCTCGAGCGCACGTTCGGCAATTATCGCACGTGGGCGATGCAAGAGTCGACGATGGTGCCTCTGGTGCTGTCGTTCGACCGTCCTCTGCAGGATTGGACGGTCCATGGGGCGCCGCAAGATTGTGTCGAGACCCTGCTGCAGGCCCGCGACACCATGGGCCTGAGCCACGTCAGTTTGACGATGTACAATCTCCCGCGCGAACTGCCCGCGCGCCTGGAGTATCTCGACCTCGTCGCCGAAGAGATCCTGCGCCAAGTGGCGTAAAGGTCTATACTACGACGGAGATTGCTCCGTTTGTAGGGTGGGCCTTGGGAGGAACGACGTGTCGCCGGTGAGGGAATATGCCATGATGTACCGCGCCAGCATCGGTTGGATCATCGCAGCCCTGTGGTGTGTCAGTTTGCCCGCCGAGGCGGTGGAATATCGCTTGCAGGTGACGCATATCGAGTTTCTCACGTTTTCCTCCTACCTCGACAAGTCCCGTCCAAGCCCCAGTGGTGAACCGACCATGGTGCGCCTGGAAACCCTTTTGGACCAACAGGAATTCCCCGCCTCGGCGGTGATCCCCGGTCGTGAGATCGTCTTGTTAGAAGACCCAAACTATGGCGGCAGCATTCCGTCCCGGCTGTCCGTCTTGCCAGCCACCAAGGAGCAGGCCTGGACCACCTTGGTCTGGGAGGGAAACCCCGGCGAGCGTATAGCGTTTCTGGTGCGATCCTATATGGCGGCGTGGCAGGAGGTGTGGGACATCGCGGCGAACCCCGAGGGCGTCCTCCGGCGCCTCAGCCTTGGAGGGCCAGGCCTGTTCGGTGGACAGACCAGAGAGGTCCCGACTGTTTCGGTCAACTTCATCGCCAATGCCGTGGACCGGAAGACCTTTGTCCCCTGGTTGCAGGAACGCGCCAAATCCGTGGGCGGCATGGCCTTCGCCGTCGGCCGCCGCAACGAATTCTTCACCTCCGTCGACAGAGTGTATATGCTCCTTACCCTGCCGCCCGAGTCGTATACGTTCAAAGTCGTCATTGGGTGGCGAGATCACAGCGATCGTGGTGACGGCAAGACCTTCGATCGCCTGGTGCGTTAGTAGGGGCAGGCGATCAGGTGGATGGGTCTGGGTGTGGAGAACAGTCCCGACGATGCGCATCCTGGTAGTGGAAGACGAGCGCAAGGTGGCCAGCTTCATCAAGCGTGGCCTGGAGGAAGAGGGCTACGCGGTGGACGTCGCCGCTGACGGCGACGAGGGGCTGGCGATGGGCCTGCAAGATATCTACGATGTCATCGTCCTCGATATCCGCCTCCCCAAGCTGGATGGTCTGCAAGTGCTCAAAGGCCTGCGCCAGGAGAAGGTGATGACGCCGGTGTTGCTGCTCACCGTCCGGGCCACTATCGAGGACAAAGTGTTGGGCCTGGATGCCGGCGCCGACGACTACCTGACCAAGCCGTTCGCCTTCCAGGAATTGGTCGCCCGCGTGCGTGCCCTTCTGCGCCGCCGTCCCGCCGCCGATCCAGCGGTGCTGCAGGTGGCCGACCTCGTCCTCGATCCCGCCCGACGGAGCGTGTCGCGGGGAGGCGAGAAGATAGAGCTGACCCCGCGCGAGTTCGCCCTGCTCGATTATTTCATGCGCCATCCCGGGCGGGTGCTGACCCGTACCATGATCGCTGAGCATGTCTGGGACTATGACTTCGATACCTCGACCAACGTCATCGACGTTTACGTCAATTACCTGCGACGTAAGATCGATGCTGGCCGAGAGCCGAAATTGCTGCACACCGTGCGCGGGGTCGGCTATGTCCTGAAGGTCGAGTAAGCCATGCGCCCGCGCTCCATCCGCGCCCGCCTTACCTTGTGGTACACCGGTCTGCTCAGCGTTACCTTGCTCTTCCTGGGCGGGACCGCCTACGGCCTCTTGGCATACAGCCTGGCTCACGACGTGGATGCAGCGTTGCAGGGGGTGGCGCACGTCCTGGCACAGCGGCCCGCTCTCGGTGGCTCTCCACCCCTGCCAGATGAGATCGATGCCATCTTCCGTCGATTTTTCGGCTTCTTCCCCTGGGATCGTTATGTCGAGCGACGCCAACCTTGGAGCGAGCGCGAGCTCCGCGGAACGCCATCGCAGGGGGGAAAATTGCCGCTGAGCGCCGAGGCCCTCAAGCGTGCCGCGCAAGGTTTGCCCACTTTTGAGACGGTGACGGGTTTGGGAGCCTACCCGGTCCGCGTGCTGACCCAGCCGGTGTTCGAGGCCAGGCGGGTAGTCAGCGTCATTCAAGTGGGGATGTCGCTAGAAAGCACGGCGGTGGCACGCCGACGCTTCCTCGTGGTGATGGCGGGGGTGTTGCCGCTGGCATTGTTGTTAGCCGGCGGCGGGGGATGGCTGCTGGCGCATCGGGCCTTGCGACCGGTAGATCATATGGCCGAAGCTGCCCGCCGCATCAGCGCTGAACACCTCGGCGAGCGCTTGCAGGCCAGTGGGGGCAACGATGAACTGGACCGCTTGGCGCACACCCTCAACGATATGCTGGGCCGCCTCGACGCCGCCTTCCAGCAGGTGCGCCAATTTAGCGCCGACGCTTCCCATGAGCTGCAGACGCCGCTCACCATTCTCAAAGGCGAGCTAGAAGTGGCATTGCGCACGCCCCGCAGCCCGGAGGAGTATCAGCGCGTGTTGACCAGCGCGCTGGAGGAGTGCGAGCGTCTGGTCCGCCTCGTCGACGGTCTGCTGCTGCTGGCCCGCGCCGACGCCGGGGTGCTACGCATGGATCGCCAGCCGGTCGCTCTCGACCGGCTCGTGCTCGAGGTAGTGGAGTACGCTCAGCGCCTGGCTGAACCCCATGCCGTGAGCCTTTGCCTCGGAGCCGTCGAGCCCCTGACCATCCAGGGAGACGGTGAGCATCTACGCCGGCTCCTCTTGAACCTCATCGACAACGGCATCAAGTATACCCCGCCCGGCGGTCGCGTAACACTGGCCCTGTGCCGGCAGGAGGGCTGGGCCGTGCTGCAAGTCGCGGATACGGGCATCGGCCTGGCGCCGGAGGAGCAGGCGTATATCTTTCAACGCTTTTACCGCGCCACGAACACCCATCTCCAGCGTGAAGACGGGTCTGGCTTGGGGCTGTGCATCGCCCAATCCATCGCCGAGGCTCATGGCGGACGCATCCACGTTGAGAGCACCCCGGGCCATGGCAGTACCTTCACCGTGTTCCTACCGTTGCTGGCCTAGAACAACTGTCAAATCAGCATCTGAGAGGGTCGGCCTTACACACATGCCCGCTGGTTCGCTCCAGTCCTCACCCCACCTTCTCTCGGGGAGCATACACGCCAGGCGAAGGCCCCCTCTCCCTCCGGGAGAGGGCTGGGGTGAGGGAAGCCCACCTTGTGAGCGGCGTTTGGAACCACCCTCACCCTCTCCCAAGAGGAGAGGGAACCATGGGTGCCCCTATAGCTTAACACGGCGCCCATGCCGTCGGAGGGAGAACGGAAACGGGCATGGCCTCGCGCCGTTCTTCCCCCATGAGAAACTTCTAATCTGCGGTTAATCGTCTTCTCACGGTCGCTTCATATATTGATTCCCGTCAACATTATCCAGATGCCTCGGGAGCGAAACAGGAACTGCTCGGCTCACGATAGGCGTCCCGCCGGATGTTAGGCAGCGGCCTATGAGCTGCTTGAGGCCGCGTAGACGAAGATGGGGCAGCAACGGTCGAGCGGCGGTTCTGCATAGCGGATCGTTGCCGCAAAGCGGGAGGACTGTGGATGTTTCACCGCATCAGGCAATCTGTCGATGACAAGCGTATTGGTAAAGCGAGGATGATGGCCATGGCCGCCTCGTTTTTCGTGGTTGGCCTGCTGGTCGCCGCCAGCCTGCAGTGGACCCCTACCTCGATGGCGCAAAGCTTCGGCCAGGGCTCCAGCCAACCTTCGGAGATGGGGGCGCTCCCCAATTCCTTCGCGGCGTTGGCGGAACGGTTGAGCCCAACGGTGGTCAACGTGCAGGTGACCAAAACGGCGCCGGTGGGGGACTTCTCGGCGATGCCGGATCTTGAAGGGCCGTACGGCGAGTTCTTCAGGCGCTTTTTCCGGGAGCGCATGCCGCGGCCCGAGCAGTATCGTCTGCAAGGGAACGGCTCAGGGGTCATCATCAGCCGTGACGGCTATATTTTGACCAACAACCATGTGGTAGACGGCGCGCAGGAAGTGACCGTCACCACGGCCGATAAGCAGACCTATAAAGCCCAAGTCGTCGGGCGCGATGCGCAGACGGATCTGGCTGTGCTGAAGATCGCGGCAAAGGGCTCACTGCCCGTGGCTGCTATGGGGAACTCCGCTGACCTGAAAGTCGGCGACTGGGTCGTGGCCATCGGCAATCCCTTTGGCCTGGGCCACACGGTGACGGCCGGCATCGTCAGCGCCAAAGGGCGCGTCATCGGCGCCGGACCCTATGATGACTTCATTCAGACCGATGCCCCGATCAATCCGGGCAACTCCGGTGGCCCGCTCTTCGATATGCGCGGGGAGATCGTCGGCATTAACACCGCCATCGTGGCCGCCGGCCAGGGCATCGGTTTCGCGATCCCGATCGACTTGGTCAAGCCGCTGATCCCGCAGTTGGTGAAAACCGGCGAAGTGACCCGCGGCTATCTGGGCGTCAGCATCCAGTCGATCACCCCGGAGTTGGCCAAGGCGATGCGGCTCGATGAACGCCAGGGGGCCCTGGTGGCGGAGGTGAGGCCCGGCAGCCCGGCGGCCAAGGCTGGTATCCGGCGGGGCGACGTGATCGTCGGCTTCAACGGCCTGTCGGTGCAGGATGCCCATGACCTGCCGCTCATGGTCGCCAAGACCCCGATCGGCCAGGATGCGACGGTGACCTTACATCGTAACGGCAAGACCCAGGAGGTGTCCGTGACGGTCGGTCAGCTGCCGTCCGACAAGAGCGCTGCCGAGGAGTCCAATCCAGCCGCTTCCAGCCAGTGGGGCTTGCAACTCCAGGATGTGACGCCGCAAATGGCACGTCAGCGGAGTTTGGGCGATGAGTCGGCCGTCATGATCGTCGGCGTGCAGCCGGGCAGCCCAGCGGATCTCGCCGGCCTCCAGCGCGGTGACATCATTCGCGAGGTGGATGGTCAAGCCGTGCATTCGGTGCAGGAGGTTCGGGAGGCGATCGCCAAGGCTGACAACCAGGACTCGCTGCTGCTCTTGGTGCAGCGCAGCCAAGGCAACCTCTTCGTGGCCATGGTGAAGTAGCCTGAACGCCGCCTCGTTAAGGGTAACCGAGAGGGCTAACAAGTCCTGTCGATGTCCTCCCCCCTTGTGGGCATAGGCGCTAAGTTCAGGGGAAGAGCGAGAGATGCCAGGCCGTTTCGAGCTCCTCCCCCCTTGCGGGGGAGGATACAGGTGGGGGGTAAGGCGCCAGGGGGGAAGGGGCATACACGCAGTCCCCGTGCGGATGTGCGCGGAATCTGATGCCTATGCTTCCTCCGGGACAAGGCAGGGTGAGGGCGGCTCCGAGACGGTCCAAGCTACTAACTTCCCTCACCCTAGCCCTCTCCAAGCGGGAGAGGGGATGAAAAACCACTCTCATCTCTCCGGCTATAAGTCAGCATGTTGGGCCCGCAAGCCGCGGCCAGCTCGGTGCGACGTTGGGCCGTCAACTCCGGATCGACCGTCCACGTAGCTTCGTCGATGACCACGCCATAGACGTCTCGGGCCTCCGCCAGCGACACCTTCCGATCCAACACGTCCTCTAGCACCCGCAGCGGCTTGCGCTGCAATGGATCGCCATAGCCCCCGCCGCCGGAGACGAAGACGTGCAGTTGATCGCCAGGGGAGAGCGTATACATCCCCTTCGACGGGATCTCCTCGGTGCGGCCGTCGCGGCGCCTCACGAAGGAGCGGCTCTTGGGCGCCGGTCGGCCGCCGAACAGCCCCCACGGCTGGCTGCAAAAGCGTTCGCCGCGGTGGGCGATGATCACCTCGCCGCGCACCACCTCGAACACTTTTTCATAGCCTAACCCGCCACGATATTGGCCCGCACCGCCGGAGCCATCCCACAGACGATTTTTCACGATACGCAACGGATGGTCGAGTTCAAGCGCCTCCACCGGGATGTTCATGCAATTGGTCACGTCGGTATCGATGGCATCGATGCCGTCCTTAGTTGGCCGTGCTCCCATGCCGCCGGCTCCCAGCTCGCTGGTGACGAAGCGCCGTCCCGTCAGCGGGTCCACCCCGCCGAAGGACAGCACCAGCAGTTGTCCGGAGTTGGCAGCCGGCATACGCTGTGGCATGGCCTGCACCAGCGCCCCGAGGAGGGTATCGGCGATGCGTTTGACGCTGGCGGTGCGGGCGCACACCGGCGCCGGCGGATGCGGATTGACCAGCGTGCCCGGCGGCAGCACCACCTTCACCGGACGGAACACCCCGGCGTTGTTGGGGGTGTCGGGATCGGTGATGGCGCGCACGACGTAGTACACCGCCGACAGCGTCGACGACGGCACGCAGTTGAACGGCCCCTTGGTCTGCGGGCTGGTGCCGGTGAAATCGACCTGGATGTCCGAGCCCTGCACGGTGACGGTGGCCTCGATCTTCACCCGCTTGTCCAGCTCGATGCCGTCGTTGTCGAGATAATCAGCGAAGGTGTACGAGCCCGGTGGCATGCGGCGGATCTGGGCGCGCATCATCGCCTCCGCCTGGTCCATGAGCTGGTTGACCGCATCCAGCATGGTGGTGACGCCATACTCCTCGATCAGCCGTGCGATGCGCGTCGCCGCCAGCTTGCCGGCCGCCATCTGGGCGCGTAAATCCCCCATAACGATGTCGGGGATGCGGACATTCTGCTGCCACAGCTCCAGTAGGGTGGTGTTCAAGACGCCGCCCTCGGCCAGCTTCAGCGGCGGAATTCGCAACCCCTCTTGATAGACCTCCGTGGCATCAGTGGGCACGCTGCCGGGGGATTTGCCGCCGATCTCCTGATGGTGCGCCATGGTCGTGGCCAGCGCCACCACCTGGTCCTGATGGAAGACCGGCACGACGACGACTACGTCGGGCAGGTGCGTACCGCCGGCGTAGGGGTCGTTGACCACGTACATGTCGCCGGGCCGCATGCGGTTGGGCGGGAATTTTTTGATAATGGCCTCCACGGCCAGGATGAGAGCGCCGAGGTGGATGGGGATGCCGGTAGCCTGAGCGATCGTCTGGCCGGCGGCGGTGAACAGCGCCGCGGAGGCATCGAGCCCTTCCTTGACGATGGTGGAGTGCGAGCTTTTGAACAGCGTCAGCTCCATCTCCTCGACGATGACGTCGAAGCGGTTGCGGATGACTTCCAGGGTGATGGGGTCGACGGGGTTGGATTGGTTGGCGTGCATGGGTGATCCCCTCAGTTCTTCCGAAGGTACTCCGTCTTTGGCCATAAGCAGTGTATCATGATCGGGTTTCTTGTGCGCTTCGTGCGGCACGGACGTCGGTGACGGTATTCTCCCCGCGGCATACCGTATCGGTCATGGTAGGATCAGCCGCCGTCGCTACTGCCCCATCTCTGCCGTACACCAGAACACCTCAGACGCCTTGCGGCCGAGTTCCTCGCGGCGGTCGCGCCAGTTCGGCATAGCGCGGTCCATGACCTGCCAGAACTCGGGCCCGTGCGTTGGCTCGATCAAGTGGCTCAACTCGTGGACGAGCACGTAGTCCACCAGCTGCACCGGCAGTTGGATCGTGCGCCAGTTGACATACAGCACACCGTTGCGACCGCAGGAGCCCCAACGGTGGCCGAGATCCCGCACGTCGGTGCGAACCGGGCTGCAGCCGACCTTCCTCGACAGCAAGACCACCCGATTCCGCACCCACACGCGACCGGTACCGATGAACCACGTACGAAAGTGACATGCCGCCTCGGGAACCGCCTGCGTGCTCAGGTGGAACTTCCGCCCATCGAACCTGAGGGGTTCTTCTTGCGCCGGATCAATTCTTAGCGGATACCGACGTCCGAGGACACTGAAGCTCTCACCCGACACAAATTCGGGTTCGCGCAAGGCGGATGTGAGCCACTCCTTTGCTGCCAGTCGACGGTGCACCCACAGCAGCTTGGAATGCACCCAGGTTTCGATGTGCCTGTTTGGTTCCCCCTCAGGAGCATGCACTAGTAGCTCACCGTGCCGATCCACCGTCAGCCCCAATGCTTTCCGACGGCTGCTGCGCCGGACCTCAAACATCAGGCTGCCGATTGCGAGGGTCTCGTTCATGATCGTGTCAGGTTCTCGTGGTTTTCCTTCGCCGATGCCACCAGCCGCTGCGCCGGGTCGCGCGCCGTGCCGGGCTGACAGAGGCAGGCCTCGTCGAGGTCGCGGACTAACGCCCGCGTCAGCAGCTCCCGCATGGCCGGGTTCTTCCAGAAGCCAACCTTGCGGATCTCTTGACGGATGCGCTCGACGATGTCCAGTGTTGTGGCAATGGCAGTACTTTGCTGGGCATCTGTGAGTTGCCTCCCCTTGCCATACTCTTCGAGCAGCAAGCCGACGAACGGCACCTGCGCCCGTGGATCGAGGTCGGGGAACTCGTTGCGGTCGCCCTGGCGCAGTTCCTCGATGAACTTGCGCAGCTCGCGCTCCATGGCGTCCCAATCGTCCGTGAAGCGCTGTAAAATCTCCTCCAACTTCTCGCTCATCTTGCGCGCATAGGCTGGATTCTGCTGGGAGAAGCCGATGATGTGGTAGCGGGCGGCGTGCTGCATCTGCGCAGCCCGGGCGCGGCTGTTCGTCTGTGCCTGCAACACCTTCTCAAACTCCTCGTCGGTGATAGACGTCGGCGGGATCTTCGGGTCCACGCCGCGCGCCGAGATATGGGCGTTGATCAGCGCCTTCACCTTCTCCGCCACGCCGAGGAGGTTCAGCGCCGGGTCGCGGTACAGGTTGGAGGCGACTTTGTTGATGAAGCCCAGGAGTTTGGCGTCCCGGAACACATCGCCAGACACCTCCGGCCGATGCTCCAGGATGTTTAGCGTCTCGTAGAACATGCGCAGCTTATTGATGAAGTTGGCCCGGATCTTGAGATCTTTGAGCACCTGCACGCAGACATCCACCTGCCCCTGTAGGTCCGTGATGCCGCGGTCGGCGAATATGGCGACCGCCCGCGCCCGGCGGTCGAGGAGCTTCGGCAGCTCGACATTGATGTCAATGAGCGTGCCTTCGATATCCTCCCCATCATACTCCTTGAGCGCCTCGCGCAGGTGTCGGGCGACGCCGATGTAGTCCACCACATACCCGCACCGCTTCGGCCCGCAGGTGCGATTCACCCGAGCGATGGCCTGCATCAGGTCATGCGCGACGATCTTACGGTCGAGGTAGAGCACTTGCTCGACGGGCGCGTCGAACCCCGTCAGCAGCACGTTATTGACCACGAGAATGGCCAGCGGGTCGGTCCTGTCGGTGCGTTCCAGGGCCAGCAGCCGCTTGAAGCGCTTGACCTGGTCCTCCTGTTTGGCCTTGTCGGTCCACTCCCACCAGGATTCGGGGTCGTTGTGATCGCTCGAGAACACCGCCGCGATTTCAAGCCCCGAAGCTTCGCCAGCTGGGGATGGGTGCGCACGAGAAAGCGCTGCTGTGGCGCAAGCCTCTCGACCTCGTCATAGGGCAGCGCCAGCATGCCAACGGGCAAGGCCTCCAGCTCCGCCACCGGCTCGCGCCGGGCCTGCTCCAGCTTATCGACATAAGTCGCAGCCGCCTGCCGGCTAGTAGCCACGACCTGCGCCTTGAAGCCTTCCGGCAGCACGACGCTGGCATAGTGCCGAATCATGTCGCGCGCCTTCTGCTCGATCAGCAGCGGCGCCTCCAGCACGTCGCCTTCGGTCGCATACTTCGCCTTGATGACGGCCAGCTCATCGGGCGTATAGTCGCGGAACATGTCCTCGAAGAGCTGGTCGAGCCCGGCGCGTCTGTCACCAGCCCGTCGGCTGTGCGCCCTTCGTAGAGGATCGGCACCGGGGCGCCGTCCAGCTCCGCCTCTTGCAGCACGTACTTGTCGATGAAGTCGCCGCAGATCTCGCGCGTCTCGACCTTCTCCTGACTCAGGATTGGTGTGCCGGTGAAGCCGATGATCGCGGCATTGGGCAGGGCCTTGCGCAGGTTACGGTGCAGCGTGCGCGTGTGCGAGCGGTGCGCCTCGTCGACTAAGACGAGGATGTCCGACGACTCATTGAGCACTGGGAACTCGTCGAAACGGATGTGCTCTTTGAACGTGATCTCCCGTTCGACCACAGGCGTATCCTTGCCCGGCTTCTTCTCCCGGCGGACGATGGTCATGGCCACTTTGTCGGTCGTATCTCGCTGCGCTGCGTCCTGATACTTCTGCAGCATGGCGAACACGATGTCCGGGGTCGGCTCCCGCAGGATGCGCTGCGTGCGAGCGGTGGGTGATTCACGGCGCGCCGTGTCGCGCTCATGGGGCCGGAGCGTCTCGCCGCTCAAGCGCGCCGTCTCGCGCAACTGGTCTTCAAGGTCCGTGCGGTCGGTGACCGCCACCACCTTAAAGCGGTTGAGCCGCGGTGTCATGCACATCTTACGCACGAGGAAGACCATGCTCAGGCTCTTCCCGGAACCCAGGGTGTGCCAGGCGATGCCGCCGCGCTCGTCGCGGGCGGCGCCCTGAGCGCGAGTGTGGCCTTCCTGCAGGCGGGTGATCGCCCTGTGTACGGCGCGGACCTGATGGTATCGCGCCACCACCTTGCGGGTCTTGCCGTCCACCTGCCGAAAGACCATAAAGTTGCGGATGAGGTCGAGCAGGTGGGCGGGTCGCAACATGCCGGCGACGAGGATCTGCTGGCTGTGCAGCGTGGCGCCCGTGCCGCGCAGCGCTGCCGGACGCTGTTCCGCCATGCGGAAGAAGAGCGGTATACCCGCGCGCTCGGTCTGCTCGGGCCCCAGCGCCGCCAGCTCCTGAGCGGCTTCTTCCTGCTCGGGCGTTGCCGTCAGGATGCCTAATTCCTCAGCCACCGTGGACAACGGCACCGGGCTGGTGTCCGCCCATTCCAAATAGGCCTCGGGAGGGGCGCCAATGGTGGCGGCACGGGCCTCGAAGAAGTCGCTGGCGATGAGGAGCTGATTGGTGTGAAAAAGCCGCTCGACGCCCTCGTTCTCGGTGTAGAGCGTAGGGAACAACTCTCGACGTTGATTCGAGTAGCGCAGGAGCTGGTCGATGGCCTCCTGCAGCGGGTTCTGAATCCCCGGGCTCTTGAACTCGGCCACCACCAGCGGGATGCCGTTCACGAACAGCACCGCATCGGGGATCACATGCCCGCGCCCGCTGGTCAGCTCCACCTTGAACTGGTTGATGACCAGGAAGTCGTTGTGCGCCGGATGCTCGAAGTCGATGGATTTCACCGGCTGTGGGCGGCCGTGGTCCCAATCCGACAATCCCTCCGCCACCGTGCCCTTGAGCAAGAGCTCCGTGGCCGATTGGTTCACTTCCATCAGTCGGTGCCCCGCTGCCTGCTCCATATCTCGAATAGCGCGAGCGATGCGGGCGTTATCGAGCCACGGCTGTCCATCGCGCCGATTGAGCTTGCGCAAGGCTGCCGCCAGCCGCTCCTTCAGCAGCACCTCGCGGAAGCTCTCGCGCTCGGTCAGTTCGGGCACGTCGGTGTCGCCCTCCAGCCACTGCCAGCCCATGGCCTTGAGCTGTTCACAGAACGGCTTCTCGACGAGGTCGTATTCCCATTGGATGTTCATAGTGCAACCTGGGTCATGGCACTATGATAAATTCCTGCCGCCTTCGGTGCTGCCCTGAGAGCTGAATGCTCTTCAGTCAGCCCCAAGGGGGACCTATTAGACTCCCGTCCGGCTCAGGTCGCGGACATGCAAAATCTCCTGGCTCTCCATCGGGCGAATATCAGCGCGCGTCAGGGTTAATACGGCCACCGTGCGCCCCTCCGCCGTCACAAACTCTACTTCCCACGCCTGGCCATCCGTGTAGCAATGCACGATCGTCCCAAGATCCCCCTGTAGTAACCCATATTCGGGAATGTCATGGGTTAACACCACAAGAGCCAATTCTTCCATGAACTTTCCTTCCTTGGCCCCGTTACCGGGGATAAGCGGTCACGAATCTGGGTGTATTCTGTCCTGTATCAATAATCCATATGGTGCGGATTGACACCACGTGGCCTGTGGGGGTCGACAATGAACCATCAATAATGTATTTCATGCCATGGGGTGAAGAGCTCACTTGGGTGACCTCACACTCTTTGGCAATGCGTAAAAGACCTGCCTGCAATATGGGGAGCGTCGTCTCGTCAAAGCCCACGGCCCGGAAGAATTTCGCTTTCGATTGCCCGGCCGGATGTGTTCCTGATAACAGATAGCCTTGCAATTTTGAAGGAGCAATAAAGGCGTGGTCCCCATTTGGAAGTCTCATGCAACCATTCTACCGGTCACGCAATCAATTCTTAAAATCTGGGTAACGGCCAGGTATGGAGCCGCGCGGGTCACCGCGTCGGCTCCATGCATTGGTTAGCCCGGCTCTACGCCATCTGCGAACCCCACCTGACGAAGTAACAGGCGACCGAGCGGAGAAATCTCGTATCCAGCAACTTTGAGACCGCCCGTTGATTGATCAAATTCCGGCATTTTCGTGCGGCTATCCGTTCGGTACCGCTCTCTAGGAAGCCCAAGCTGTCGGAGATGCTCCTTGTAGCTGTCTTGAAGTGTCTCCTTATCGATCTCGGCTTGCGACGAACCCATACTTACACCAACTGGAGCAAGCACACCACGGTGTCTTGCACGAAAATCTTTATCACTACCAATTGTGGGATCCAAGGAGGATCGCAGCCAGATTACTTCGATGTCGTTAATTTCGTCGAGCAGACGAAGAAGATGCTTCGATTCAACGAATGAAATGTCCTCCGACTTCAAACTGTTTGCTATTACACTTGCAATGTGTTTCCGTCGGTCGTCACTCGTCGACCGAGATGCCTGGCGTAGACCTTCTTCCATGAGGTCGGTGAAGTCTTCATTCGACAAATGAGTGCGAATAACTTCACGTTCGATATTGGCGAGGCGCTGCTCCAGCTCCGCGGCAAAGCGGGCGATTCGGTCAATTCGCTGGTTGGGAATCACGGTGCCTGCGAGCTCAACTAGTAGCGAACCCGCAAAGGGAACTACCCCCAGCACTGCCTTTGCGGCGCTCGCGACGTAGTCGGCGGAATTTGGGGCGAGGGCATTGGCCCGGCCATCTTCGGACATACGTTTCACCTTTCTGTCGGGCTAACCATTGGGTATCTGGCCATTTTGCCCTGATACTTTGATACTTGGCCACTTTTCGGGCAGTCTCACCAGCGCTCAACGATTCACAAGCAGATCACGATCAGAGCGCATGATAGCGTATGCGAGGCCAGAGGGGTTCACACCTCTGCGGAAGATTAGCTACATGCCCCACTGAGGTCAAGGATGTCGTGGCGAGGCTTGTCCCATCCTGGGCGGTCTTCCCTTGGATTGCAGAGAACGTCCACGGCTTCATCTTCTTCAGTGACGTCATGACCGTATATGCCCACTCTTCCGTCGCCGGATCAAGATAGAAGCGGATGTTCAGCAATAGACCTATCATAATCCAGCGAACGCTTGAGACCTAACCTGAATGCTCACCGGCGAGGCGCTGTGTGTCGCGTCCGCGGCAGCGAGTGTTAGGCAATGGCCTGCAGATACGGCAGGAATCCCAGCCCTTCTCTGGATCTGGAATCCCGTTGGTTCTTGGTCACCAACTTTCCCACTCCCGTTGGCGAACATGACGGACCCATGTCGTGCTGTCCCTTAGATCTTCGCGATCCTCCCAGAGTCCGACAAAAGGCTCTTCAGCAAGCTTTGATTTCGCCGAACGCTTCGGAAGGCGAGACCGTTGAGAGCGTGCATACAAGAAAGCAATAAAGTCGGCAACTTGTCGCTGCGCCTCCGGCGGCAATGCCTCGAATTGGCGCCACATCTGTTCAAGATCCATCCTCGTACCTTTTCAATTGGTCTAGCGCCAGGCCTGGGCCGCGTGCAGCTGTGTGCGCACCGGCTGAATGTCGGAGTTAGGCAGTCATAGTGCTCATGCCGTCAGGGGCTCCCGCAGAACCTCTTTTATGACATACGCCTTGAAGGCTTCGATGTCGGCGAAACAGCGGAATCCGGCACTGCTGGCCAGCGCCAATGCCTCCTCCCCCTCGTTGAGCAGCACGGCTACCGGCTGACTGAGACCCTCTTGCACGCCATCCGGCCCGCCGAGGTCGAACACCGCCCGTTGTTCACCCGTGTCCGGATCGGTATAGTCGAACGACATCTGGCCGCGTGGCAGGCCCTGGGCCTCCACCCAGTCGTTCAGGGCAACGAGGGCATCCTCCTCGGCCTCACCGGTGATCCCACCCACAACCGTCACGGGACGCGGCGCTGCAGGCGGTTTGATTGGGCCTTCGAGCCAGCGGGTATCGCCGTGCAGCAGTTCCGCCATCCGCTTGTTGGTCTCGGCGGCGAGCAACTCCTGACGGGCGGCGAGGAAGTCGCGGTAGTTCTCGACCTGCCAGAGTTCTGGTTCCATAGGAATCCACTGAGACGCCAGGGCCCCCGGATGGTTCGCCTCGATTTCGGGGAAATAGGCCTCGGGCAAGCGGTCGCGGATCTGCAGGTTGGTGTCCTTGGTCAGGAAGCAGAAGTTCGCCAGCGCGTTGACCTCGGGGCGCTTGTAGGGCCCCTTGTAGAGCTGCGCCTTGGGGAAGATGTGATGCACCTCCAGCCGGTTCATCCTGCCGAGCAGACTGCTCTTGAGCGGCAGCCCCGTGCCCCAGTCCCTGGCCTCGCCCATGCGCGTCAGCAGATACAGCACCGGATAAAACCGCGCCCCGAGGCTCCAGCCTGTGAAACGTCCACCTTCCACGCGCAGGCTGCCGTGCTAGAGGCGCAACTGGTCGAGCAGGGTGTCCAGGACGTCGCCCTCGCCTTCGAGGGCCGCGAGGTCTTGGTCGATGAACGACTCCGTCGACCCCGAAAACCGTCCCCACATACCGGCCTGCACGAACCAGAACAACAGCTTATCGCGCTCCCTGGCGTCCAGGGGGCCGCCGCGCCGACCGAGGTACCGCACCATCACCGGGATGGCGAAGCGGCCGAAGAGCACGTCGCCGTGGTCGAGGCCCAGCCGGCCGCTGATCAGGTTGAGACAGGTATCGATGCGCTGCGTGGCCCGCTTCAGCGCGTCCTGCACTTCCTCCGCGCTCTTCTCGTGCAGGAAGCTGAACTTGGCCTCGCCGGTGAGCACGGTATTGACCGAGCGCAGCAGCCAGTCGAGGGTGAAATGGTAGCCGCTCATGGCCCAGTGCTGCAGCGCCTGCTTCATCGTGTCGCGGGCTTCCAGCCAGTCGGCACAGATCTTGGCGAGCGCCAGGTCGCCCTTGGAGAGCTTGGTGCCGCCGCTGTTCACCCGGTTAAAGATGTCCACCACCACGTCGAGCGACTTGTCCGCGCCGGTGACCTCCTCGACATGCAGCTCGATATCCAGGATGCCGAGGAGCTGGCCCATGCGGCCCACGTAGTCCCCGACCTTGGCCGCATGGGCAGGGCTCTGGCTCAGGCGCGCGACGAACTCGCCCAGGCCGGCGTGGCCTTTCTGCCGTTGCCTATACCTCTCTGGACCGCCCGTGAAGGTCTTGTGCAGGACACCACATCGAGATACCATCCTAGCATAAGGTAGAAAGGCCCGACAAGAAGTGATCGAGGGCCTTGATCGATGATGCCAAGAACCTAACCAGTCAAGCTATCGGGAGGTCTCACGCATGGCGGGTGAGCGAAAGAAGGATGGGGGAAGGCTGATTGAAACCCATCGTTGTGGTTACCACTAACCAGATGCACAACCATGGGTAACTACGCATATCGTTGACTGTCTGCTGGCAGCACTGGCGGCCAACTGCCTGATTCTGTACATGCTCAGCCGAATCCGACCCTGCCGCTATTACCCCTTGGACATGCGATTGAGCCCGCTTTGCGCTCATCCATCCGATTGGCATATGACTTGCCCTCCAGTGGCTCCAGAATCGACAGGTATCCACGACGATACGGCCTCTATAGCGGTTTTTAAGATAGCGTATGGCAGGCAAGAGGCGTCAGCGCTCTTCTATGGCTCCGTCTGGCCCTCACCCTGCCCTTTCCCGGAGGGAGAGGGGAAATAGGTGAACGAGAATCCCAACCTTCCCCCACCGGGGGGGAAGGCTGCCAAGAACCGATACTCCCCCTTGTCAGTCCACCAAGGGGGAAAGGGATAGGACGTCGCGCCAATATTGGCTGCCCGGCATGTGTGGGGAACGATAGGCCCGAAGGGAGGGGGGAATTTACCGGCGTGCAGAGCCACGGCACAGGAGCGATCTATGTCCGGAGATCAGAGTGCCTATGGTAGAACGGACGACACGGCCACGTCACCACTAGCAGCGAGCTCGCGCTCGACCAGCCGCATCTACGAGGCGAAGATGGGGGGCTGGTATGACATCTCCCAGCTCGTGCAGACGGCCGTGCAAGTGCTGACCTCGACGCTCTTCGGCAGGCACGCCGATCATCGCTTGCTCGAGGCGCTGGCACACGATGGTGAGGAGATCTACGATCATACCCACCATGGCCAGGACGTTGACAGCGATCAACGCCACCCGAACGAGGGCCAAGCCTCCAAGGCATTTTGGTTCGACTACGTCAGCGATGTCGGCGATGGCTGGGATTCGACCTACGCCGTCGCGTATTACCTGGCGCAACCATCCCTGACCGTCAAAGACGCCGAGGGCAGGACCCATGTGACCACACGCGGCGCTATCCTGGTCTTCGGCGGCGATGAAGTCTACCCGACCCCCAGTCCGCTAGCCTATGATCAACGCCTGGTTGCGCCTTACGAAACCGCTCTGCGCTATACCAAGCCCCCGCACCCCTATGTCTACGCGATCCCCGGCAACCACGACTGGTACGATAGCCTGGTGGCCTATACGCGTTTATTTTGCTCCAAGCGCTGGTTTGCGGGATGGCGTACGCAGCAGCGCCGCAGCGATGCCCACGGAAACCTGACGATTTTCCCCATCGGCATCCGTCGCGTCCCCCGCCGATGGAAACCGCGCCCCGCAGGCGCCCAGGGGCCAGAGCGTGGGCCCAACGATCCAAAGGCCACCGCGCTGGAACTCATCGAGGGCCCCATCCAGGTGCACAGATCGCAGTTGCCTTCCTAGAGGGCTTCCGATGGCTCAGCGGCTTGAGCTTGGTTTTTGATGGGATCTCGTTCACGTCCCCGGCGCAGGTTGCGCACTTCCAGTGCGACGTGCAGCAGGGTCACACGATAAGGAGGCGCCTGGCGGTTTCTCAGGGGGCGACACGCATCGACGGTACGGCGGGCTAAACGCAGGGTGAGGGCGGCGTTGCCGATGGCTTCGCCGATAAGGCCGCCGGCGTAGGCTGAAATGCTGCTCCCGAGCATTTCCACCGCCAGATCCCCGACCTCATCAAGGCCCGCGGCTAAAGCAGCATTGGTGAGGACGCTCCGGATCAAGATCAACGTGCCCAAAAAGCCCGGGCGCCAACCATAGAGCACCGCGATGGTGCGGATCAGCCGAAACTGCCGCCAAATGACGAGGAATAAGTCAAGCCCCCCACGCGGTGAGAGAGACGTCAGGACGGCAATGCTGACGGCCTCCTTGCGGATGCGGTCGGCTACGGCCCGATCGATGACGGCGAGCACATCCCCGTCGTAGCGCAGCAACCACTGGCGTGTGTTGTCAGCAGGCCAGGTGTGCAGTTCCGCCTGCACCGCCCGCAGCTCCGCCAAATCAGCCAGCGCCAGATCGATGCCAAGGCGTGCCAATTCATGCTCCAATTGCACACGTGTAGACCGCAAGGTTGCCCAATCCACCCCTACATCGCGCTGCAGCGCTAGCACATCGATGGGCTGCGACAGCAGGTTCCGGCGCACTCGGGCATATTCGACAATGGAGGCGACAATGGTCCAGGTGAGCAGGAGTAGCAGAATCATGGCACCCCCACTCAGGACCCAGCCGAAGCCTGGCAGCAGTGCCTCCATTCTCCCGACGAGGTCGATCACCTCAACGGTGATCAGACTCAGGGCGCAGACGAGCAGTAACACGATGACCGCAAGGTTTCTCACCAGCTTCAGCCGAGCCCTGCGCTGAGCGCGATCAGAAGACACGGTGGGGAGCTGGGCATGGGCCACGGTCAGCGGGGTAAAATCGCTCACGGGGGCGTTATCCAATTGGGCGTCCTCAAGGTTCCGGAGGTCTTCCAGGGGGTCCCCGGGCCGATGAGGACGCTGAGCGATTTCTCGATCAGATGAATCCATCGTAGGATACCTCTTTGGCCGTCCGTCTCATGTAAGATCCAGCAGTTCCCGGAAGATCTCATTGAGATTGATATGCGGGAAGGTGGCATCGTCGCGAATCGGGCCATCCGGGATCGGTGGCAGATAATGTCTGAACGACCGAAATTCGGAGCCATCCCACGCATAATCCGGCCAGCTCTCAGGAACGCGGGCAACCTCTCGTGGATGGGCTTGTTGGGGGACCGAGGGCACCCGACCAATGATCACCCAACGTTGACCGTCGGTGGCGCGACGTGTGGCGTCATAAGCTGCGCACGCCCGGAAGTCGATCGCGGTATCGAGGCTCTTGAACTCGCTTTCGAGCATCTCTTGCAGCAGCCCGGCCAAACGTCCACGATCCTCTTCGACGATCGCATCCACCTTAGTCGCGACCACGATCGCCTTGGAGAGCGGCATCCGGGAGGGTTGGATCGGGATTCTCATCGTCGTCGCCAAGTCTCGCACCAGGCGTTCCAAGAATCCGTGCGCCCGGGCATAGAACTGGATGAGTTCTTGCAGGGCAGCTTTGCGCTCGACGTATCGAGCCTGTCCGGCGCGCAGGATCTCCAGAACATCCACCAGAATCACATGACGGTCGCAGCGACAGAAGACGTTGACCAAGGGTGCCAACCACTTCGTATAGGACTCGAAGCTCTGAGAGAAGACGTCCTGCAGCGGTGTGGGGGCGTTCGCAGGAAGCGGGGCAAAATCGATGGGGATAGTCTTCGCAGCAGCGCCTCTGGTGTAGATCCAAGCCGCTGGCGTGACGGATCTGGCGCCATGGCGCATCGCGGCCTCGAGCGCGTCGTGATAACCGCGAACCAACATCTCGGGCTCTACCCCCTGGAGGTTGTCAAGGAGCGGTAAATACTTCACACCGGCGGCTTGCAGCGGCGAAACAGGGTCGCGAAGCCGCCTTAGTGTGTCCTCGGACCAGGCAGCGAACGAGCGATCGGGCAAATTCAGATCGACCAACAGCTCGCCCGGGAAGTCGTAAATTTCCACATGGTAGCGCGAGCGTGTGAAAAACCAGGCGCTCTCGTCAACGAGGGTGAACTCCACTCGGAGACCCGTCACCTCTTGGGTCGCAGGCGGCCAATCGGGGTCCGGCTCTCGGGTGGCAGGTGGGTAATGGGGGGCCCGGCCGAGGAGATGGTCTCTGGCCTCCTGGTATGGAAAGGGTTTGACCCCTGGCACCTCAACTGCAGCCAGCTTCACGTCGGTGATCGTGCGTCCGTCGCCGAGATCAAAACGACCGCGCTTGAAATGTTCGAGGTGGGAGACCAGCTGCGTAATAAACACCGTCTTGCCGGCGTCCGCTAGCCCACTCACCGCCAGGCGAATATCAGGCACTCATCGACTCCTCAACACAGGTGATCATGCAGCTTCGACGCGCATCAGGAGGTTTCATGCAGGTTGGGTGGCTTCTATTGACCGGCAATCCCTCATCGAACCACCCCTGCTAGACAAGATTGTCCAGCATTTTCCGGCTTCCCGCAAGGGTGATGCGAGCATAGGCACACCGGAGATTCAAGGCCGGGTCGAGGATGTCCGACGACTCATGAAGGCCGGGAATTCCGCGAATGGTGCGAGTGAAGTGCGCCTCGCCATGCGCTCAGACCAGCGCGCGCATCCGTTCCATACTGGCCAGGAATTTTTCATCCGTCTCCCCATCCGGCGAGAACGTCGGGTCGAAGAACAGCTCGTTCGCCCCCATGGCGCGCACCTGCTCGATGTCCGACTTGATCTGGTCGAGGGAGCCATTGAAGATCCAGCGGTCCGCTCCCAGCGTCTGGGGGGTGATGATGAGGTTGGCTCGCACGACCACTTCGAGCGCCGCCGGGTCGCGCCCGGCGGCCCTGGCCATTTCATGCAGCTGACCGACCATCTGGCGCATGGCCTCGACGGGCAGGCCGGCGGGATTCCAACCGTCGGCCATCGTTGCCGCCCGCTTCAGGGCCGCTGGGGCGAAAGCGGCGAGGTAGATCGGCGGGTGTGGCTGCTGCACCGGCTTGGGACGGATGATAGACCGAGGGATGCGATAGAACTCCCCCTGGAACTCGACCGGATCAGTGGTCCAGATCGCCTTGAGGACGCGCAGGAACTCATCGGCGCGGCGCCCACGCTCCCGGCGTGAAGCCCCCACCGCGTCGAACTCGTCCTGCGACCAGCCGAGCCCAAAGCCCACCCGCAGGCGTCCTCCTGAGAGCACGTCCAGCGTGGTCAACCGTCGGGCCAACACCACGGGGTTGTAAAAAGGGAGATCCAGGACGCTGGTCCCAAGCGCAATGCGATGCGTGTGGGCCACCGCAAACGTCAGCGTTTCCACAGGGTCTAGGACGGATTTGTAGGCCTCGGGCAGCGTCCCATCGGGAGTAGCCGGATAAGGCGTCTGAGGGGTAATGGGGTAGAGAAGCCGGTCCGTGACCCAGAGGCTGTCGTAGCCGAGCGTCTCCGCCCGCTGGGCCGCCTGCACTATGGCCCGCGGCGACGCCGCCGGCCCGATATGTGGGAGAATAAAGCCGATGCGCATCAGTACACTCCTCTTCGTTGTGCGCTCGGTCGCATAACTTGCTCATAGGGTAAACGCCTATGAGGCTCATCGCGTCACGGTTTTGCTATCGCCGAGCCGCCTGCTGCACCCACTGTTCGATCTGCGCCCGTTCGTCGTCATCCATCTGAAACGCCGTGGTATCATCGGGGAAAAGCCCGGCCTCGACGTCGTGGCGGTATTGCCCAAGGGCTTGCAGCATAAGATCGCGAAGCTGCTGGTAGCGCTTGACAAATTTGAGCTGAAAGGGCGTCAACCCCAGGAGATCGTGAACGATCAGGACTTGGCCGTCACAAAATCGCCCCGCACCGATGCCGATGGTGGGGATCTGGAGGCACTCGCTGATCGCCTTCCCGAGCGGCTCGGGCATCAGTTCGAGCACGAGCAACTTGGCGCCCGCTTGCTCCAAGGCGATGGCGCTTTCCACGAGAGCGATGGCCTGGGAAGCCGACCGCCCCTGGACCCTGGCCTTGCGGCCGGGTTGGTGCAGGGTTTGCGGCGTGAAGCCGATGTGCCCACACACGGTGATCCCTTGGGTCGTGAGATAGCGCACGGTTTCAACCTGCTCAACGCCGCCCTCGAGCTTGACGGCGTCCGCTCCGTGGGCCAACAGCGTAGTGGCATTGGTGAACGCCAGCTGGGCGGTGTCATACGACTGATACGGCAGGTCCACCAGTAGATAGGCCTGCGCCACCCCGCGTCGCACGGCCTTGAGGTGATGCACCATGTCTGCCATGGTGACTTCGCGCTCGGTCGCATACCCCAGGACGTTGGTGCCGACGCTATCCCCGACGAGGATGATATCGATCCCCGCCTGGTCCTCCAAGCAGGCGGTGGGATAATCGTAACCGGTCAGCATGGTGATCTTCTGCCGGGCGTGTTTTTTGGCGTGCAAATACGCCAGGTCTTTCTTAGCAAGAGATTTATCGTGCTTGTCTGCGGTCATAGTCAGTACCCTAAACCTTTGCTGCTTCGTCTATAGCTTTGGCACACGCTGGCTGGACAGCCACATGATAGCGCACGCCTTGCGGTCCACACCAGCGCCGCTGATTTTCGCTTGACATCGGATACGGCTTCGCCTACTGACAGAGCATCTTCATCATGCGTGTGCGGTTCCTAGCGAGGTTTCCAAATCGGCACAGCCCTCACCCCGCCCTCTCCCGGATCTGACAGGGGGAGGTGAGGCGATCTCAAGTTCCCTTCCCCCCACGTGGGGGAGGTTGGGATGGGGGGAGGGGCTATTTACCTCCCCCGGTGAGCTCTCCCGGAGGGAGAGGGAGCATAGGGCGTTTGCACGCGGCCAGAGGAGGCTTCAATGGCGACGACAGCGAAGATCGGGCTGCTGATGCCGTGCAGTTTTGCCGATGACCCGCCGGGTCTGGCGACGTTCGTCACCTTCGCACGACAGGCTGAGGCATTGGGGTTTCACAGCCTGTGGGTGACCGATCGCATCTTCCACACCATCAACATCGTCGATCCGCTGACCCTGTTGGCCTGCGCCGCCGCCGTCACCTCGCGTCTCCGTTTAGGGACGTCAGTTCTGCTCGCCGCGTTGCGGCACCCCGTGTGGCTGGCCAAGACCGCGGCCTCCCTGGATTACCTCTCGGGCGGACGCCTCATCCTGGGGGTCTCGTTGGGGGGACGCGATGAGGAGTTCGCATCGCTCGGGGTGCCCATCAAGCAGCGGGTCAGCCTGTTGCGGGAGCATCTCACGGTGATGCGCCGGTTGTGGACGGAGCCCGAGGTCACCTTTCACGGCCGTTACTACCGCCTGGACCAGGTCAGCATGGAGCCCAAGCCCATGCAGCAACCCGGCATCCCGATCCTGATGGGCGGTCGCGCCGAGGCCGTCCTCAAACGCAGCGCCGAAGAGGCCGACGGCTGGATCGCCGGCGGGTATGGCGATGCCGAGGCCTTTCGCGAGTCCTGGCAGAAGGTGCGGGCCTATGCCGCGGCGGCCGGGAAAGATCCCGAGACGCTCGATTCCGGCAAGTTGCTGCACATCATGGTGGGTGAGGACCGACAGCGATGTCTGGAACAACTCGCTGGCTTTACCCATGCCTACTATGGCCGACCCTATGATGTGGAGCGTCACAGCGTCTTCGGCCCGCCTCAGGACTGCGCCGCGCAAATTCAGGCCTTCATCGATGCCGGCGCCAAGACGCTCATGCTATGGCCCACGTGGCCCGACGTCGAGCAGGCCACCCGGATCGCACGCGAGGTCGTGCCGCTGCTGCGGTGACAAACTCCCGACGCATGCACGTTTCTCCCTCTCCCTCCGGGAGAGGGTGGGGTGAGGGCGCGAGGAAGTCGGGACAGGTCCTGCCGGTCCTCACCTACCTTCGTGGAGATGCAAATCGTTAGAGGTGCATCTACCTACGCAAAATCGCCTCGCACGCAGCGGGCAGCGGCACCTTGGCGACATCCACGGGAGGCGGCGGCTGCCGCGCCTCATCGGTGAACCACCAGGCAAGCTCGTCGCCGCAGCCATCGCCGTCGGGCGGTGCATCCTGATTCTGACACGCCGCCTCGCCGGCCGGGCAGTGCAATCGCACATGGAAATGATCGTCGTGTCCCCACCACGGGCGGATCTTGCGCAGCCAGGGGGCGCCGGGAAACTGCGTGCAGAGAGCCTGTTTAACGCGGGCATGCACGAAGATCCGGGCGACGACGTCAAAGTCGGCCGCCAACCGCAGCACCTCCGCCTGTTGGGGCGACCAGGCATGTTCGTCCAACGCCTGGCCGTCCGGCGCCAGCATGGAGGAGGCGCCCACGCTCTCGCGCGCCGACGCCGGCATGGCTTGGCCATCAGGCTGCAACGCGAACCACACGTCGACGTCTAAACCCGTTTGGTGGCTGCGATGACCCGATGGCATGGGGCCACCGCGGGCCTGTCCCATGTCGCCGATCGACAGCATCCCCAACCCTCTTTGTGCCACCGCCGCACCCAACGCCTGGACATAGTGGATCAGCACAGGGTGCCCGAAAAAGCGTCGGCGCTGGCGGCGCATCGTTTGGAAGCCCGGGCCTTCCGGCGGCAGAGCTATAGCGCCCTGCACGCAGCCGGCGGTATAGGCGCCGATCACGCGCGGTGCTCCCGGCGCTGGTGTCACGACGTCGCTCCAGGTGGCGGCCCCAGCGGCGGACGCGGCCAGGCCCCAGAGCCCGATTGCTATCCACAAGCCTAAAAGCCTTGCCAATAGCGTCGACCCTCCAGACGAACGATCTTGCCAAACCCCGGCGCCGGGAAATGCCCGGCGGCCACCGTAATGCCTTCGCGATCCAGGCGCTCCATGAGGGTCCGCCGGGTCTGTCGCGTCACCTCGGGGTCCATGTCGGCCCGCGATACCCAATCCGTCTCGTGGACCTGAGCGGGATTGTGCACCACATCCCCCAATATCAGGGCGCGCTCCCCTTGCGAGGTAATCATGATGCTCATGTGCCCCGGCGTGTGCCCGGGGGTGGGAACGGCGGTCAGGTCTCGGGTCAAGGTGTGCTCCCCGTTCATCAGTTCCACCAGCCCCAATTCGGCCAGCGGCCACACGCAGGTGGGGGCGTTCGGGAAGCGGTCCTTCTGCACTTCGGGCTGGTGGCAGACCTCCCAATCCTTGGCACTCATCCAGTAGCGGGCGTTCGGGAAGGTGGGCGTATATTTCCCATTCTGGGAGCGCAGGTTCCAGCCCACGTGGTCGCGATGCAGGTGTGTCATCACTACCATATCCACCTCTTCCGGCCGCACGCCATGGGCCTTAAACTCGTCCATCAGGATGCCCCAGGGGGCTTCGGGCATCTCAGCGGGCTTGGGACCCATGCCGGTATCGACAAGCACGGTGCGGCCTTCAGAGCGGATCAGATAGGACCCCAGGTTGAAGCGGACGTGATGCTCGGCCGTGAGGTGTGACTCATACGGTTGCCAGAGTTCCTGCGGGATGGTCGGGAAAAAGTTGCAGAGGTCGAATTCGAGCGCCCCATCCGACAGCGACATGATTTCGACATTGCCCACTCGGATGACGTTGTTGGCCATCGTTTGTTCTCCCTATTTTGCTTACCATTTCGTTGCGGTGCTGCGTGCGCTGGCACAGCCCCCCGCCGGGCATAGGCACCTGGATCAGGATGGAGAGCACCGATGCAGCACCTTGGACTCCCTCTCCCAATGGGAGAGGGTCGGGGTGAGGGTAGCCCTACCGCATGACCAGGCCCGTCCTCCCTCACCCTAGCCCTCTCCCCCAGGGAGAGGGGACACCTGCCGCGAGCTGAACCTGCTGTGTATGCCCCGGGATATCCCCAACACGCTTCACACCCACACAGGGTGTTCACAACGCCCGAGGCCTCATCGAGGCAAGCAGCCGGCTTGGCCGGGCCTTTCTCAGACATGCTTGATGATGAGATTACCCGCGCAATCCAGCTTGGCCACATGGCCGGGGTAAATGACCACGGTCGTGTCGGCTTGCTCGACGATGGCCGGGCCAATGAGTTCGCCCCCGACGGGGAGGCGGTCTCTGCCGTAGACGGTGGTCTCGACGCCGCCCTCTCGTCCGAAGTAGGCACGGCGCAGGCCGATTTGCGCGGCGCGGACGTCGGCGACCCCATGGGCCGGTTGCAGCCCAGGCGTGGGCAGTGGCGAGACCAGGACAGCCCGCAGGTTAACGACCTCCACCTCCGAGGTGGGATCGCTGTGGCCGTAGACCTGCTCGTGCCGGGCGTGGAAGGCCGTCTCTAGGCGTCCAATGACTGTTGCATCCAGTGGACCGTCGATCGGCACCTCTAGTTCGTACGATTGGCCGACATACCGCATCTCGGCCGAGCGCACGATCGTTACCTGCTCCGGCGCCGCCCGATCGGCCTGCATGCGTCGCCAGCATTCCTGTTCCAACGGTTCGAAGGCGCGGATGAGATCGTGGACGGTTAGATCTTTGGCTCGCCTCCCCAGCGTGGTGGCCTGCTCGTGTTCGATGTTGGCCACCAGCAGCCCTAGCGCCGACAATACTCCCGGTGTCTCAGGCACGACGACCGTCGAAATCGCCAGTTCGGCGGCTAGGACTCCGCCGTGGACCGGTCCAGCCCCACCCAACAGCACCAGGGCGAAATGGCGCGGGTCATAACCTTTGCGCACGGAGACCAGGCGGATCTGGTCGGCCATCCGGGAGTTCACTACCCGATGCACGCCGTAAGCCGCCTCCAACGGGCTCATGCCCAGTGGCTTGGCGACTTTTTCCAGGGCGCGGACGGCGGCGTCGTAGTCCAAATCCATGTCGCCGCCGGCAAACCCTTGGGGATTGAGATAGCCCAGGACGAGGCTGGCGTCCGTGACCGTAGGCTCAGTGCCGCCACGACCGTAACAGGCTGGCCCCGGTTCGGCCCCGGCGCTATGCGGGCCGACGTGAAGACCGCCACCGGCATTCAGCCAAGCAAGACTGCCGCCGCCAGCGCCGATGGTGCTGACGTCGATCATCGGCAGGCGCAGCGGGTAGGCGCCGATGCGGCCTTCGCTCGAAAACAAAGGGCGGCCGTTCCGCACCAACGCCACGTCGCAGCTGGTGCCGCCCATGTCCAGGGTGATGACATCGGTCAGGCCGGAGCGCTCCGCCGCAAAGGCGCCGCCCAACACGCCGGCCGCCGGCCCTGACAGCACCATGGTCACCGGCCGGTCCAGGGCGAGGCGCGCCGAGGTCACCCCACCGCGCGACTGCATGACGTGCAGGCCAGCGCCGACCCCCATGCCGGCGAGAGCCTCCCCCAGCTGCCGAATATACCCCTCGACTACCGGCCGGAGATAGGCATCGAAGGCGGTCAAGCAGGTGCGTTCATACTCACGGTAGGTGGGATCGACCTCCGAGGAGAGCGACACCGGCAACTCCGGGAACATCTCCTGGATCAATTGTTTGGTCCGGCGCTCGTGGGTAGGGTTCTTGAAGGAAAACAGATAACACACCGCCACCGCCTGGATGCCAAAGCGCACCTGCAAGATGCGGACGGCATCGCGTACCTGTGCCTCGTCGAGCGGCACCAGCACCTGGCCGTCGCGATCGATGCGCTCACGAATACCCAGGCGCCGTCGCCGCGGGGCTAGAAACACCGGCGTCTCGGCATCCATGTCGAGGTCGTACATCCGCGACCGGCGTTGCCGGCCCATTTCCAGCACGTCTTCGAAGCCCTCCGTGGCCAGCAACCCGATGATGGCGCCCTTGCGCTCGAGAATGGCATTGGTGGCCACAGTGGTGCCGTGAATGAACCGCGTCACCTGGTCGGGCCGACTTTCGATTTGGTGCAGCAGTCTCTCAACCCCACGCCGGACACCCTCCACGAGGTCGCCGGGCGTCGAGGACACCTTGGCGAAGACCAGCCGTCCCGCTGTCGTCACTCCCACGATGTCTGTAAAGGTTCCGCCGATATCGACGCCGATGGCCAGCATCGCCTCGCTTCCACGCGACAGTGTCCAGAACTGGTGTCTTCACCCTCCCTGCGACTGCAAGCCTCCCTTCTAGCCTGAGATGGGGAAGAAGTCAAGGCTCACGCGCCCATCCCATGGTTTGCGCCCGAGCTTTGTTCCCTCTCCCCTTGGGAGAGGGTCAGGGTGAAGGCTAGGGAGAGCACTAGCGATTCGTAAATGGCTAGACTAATCTGAGAAGCGCTAAGCGGTGGGGGCTCCTGAGCGTCGACAGGACGAGGACGGCAACTCGGCGGTAGAATCGCACGTCGCATTCCTTCCTCTTGACAATTATCGTGGCAACGAATATATTACCGAACACTATGACAGGACAACTACGGGATGAAATCAAACAGCAGCGCCCCTTCGAAAGCCTGGAGCAGGAGGCGCTGTTAAATGTGCTACGCACCGCCGACGTGCTGATGCAGCGCCTCACCGCGGTGCTGAAGCCGTTCAAGCTGTCGCACAGCCAATACAACGTGCTGCGCATCCTGAGAGGGGCCGGACCGGATGGTCTGGCGTGCCGGGAGATCTCCGAGCGCATGATCAGCCGCGATCCGGATATCACGCGACTGCTGGACCGCCTGGAGGCGCGTGGCCTGGTGACGCGCACGCGGGATGAGAAGGATCGTCGGGTCGTTATGGCGCGCATTACGCCGGAGGGCTTGCGCCTCCTGGAGGCCCTGGATGAACCGATCGCCGAGGTGGACCGTCAGCCGTTACAGCATTTGGGGGAGCAACGGCTGCGCACACTGATAGAGCTGTTGGAACTCGCACGCCGGCGCAGCGGGTGAAATTTTTTTGCGCCTATATTTGTCTTAACGATAATCGTATAAACACTAAAAATGAGCAGGGTGGCAAACACTGAAACTCATCAACTTGACCGTAGCTGCGATCGCGATCAACGGCTGAAACTGCCTGGCGATCAGCCGCCGGCTGGCTGGGAGCGAGAGCCTTCGAGCCGTTTGCAAATCGATGTATGTCAGGTGAGGACCGTCAGTGCTTGTTTCTGGCTCTCTCGCGCCCTCGCCCCGCCCTCTCCCAGAGGGAGTGGGGAAATAGAAGGCTGGATTGACCGATGGCACCACAAGCGATCGAACGCAAAGTGGCCCTCAGCTGCGACGAAAGCCCTTGGCGGGCCGCATCGTGAATGTGTCCAGCGGTTTGGGGTCCCTTACCTTGAGCAGCGATGAGCAGCGATCCTGGCTGGGAGTTTGCCGACCCCAACCTGCTCGGCTATCACTCGTCGAAGACCACCTTGAACGCCATCACCGTGTAGTTCGCCAAGGAACTCCGCAATACACCGATCAAGGTCAGCGCCGCCGATCCCGGCTACGCCGCCACCGACATGAATAACCACCAAGGCACGCGTAGCGTCGAGCAGGGTGCACAGGCTGCGGTGCGCCTGGCGACGCTGCCATTGGACGGGCCGACGGCGGCTTCTTCGACGAAAATGGCCCGCTGCCGTGGTAGGGCACAGGGTAGCGACGGCAGAATTATTTTGACAGTCGATTGCGCTAGAGGTGACGGCGCTGAGGCCGGGCTCCAGCCGTTAAGTGGGGTCGTTCGGTGTCGCTCGTGCGACCGGACGTGATGCTCGAGCGAGCCAGGGAGGTTTGATAATGGCAAGTGGCATGCCTATTACAGGCGGTTCGGTGGTAGCCCTGTGGCGTTACCCCGTCAAATCTATGCTGGGAGAGGAGCTAAACGCGGCTGATATCACAGAGTGCGGGCTGCTGGGCGATCGGGCGTACGCGCTCCTCGATCCATCCAACGGCAAAGTCGTGAGCGCCAAGAATCCACGGAAGTGGCCAAAACTCTTGGACTTTCACGCGGCGTTCGTTGAGCCGCCACGTATCGATGGAGAGATGCCGCCGGTCCGGATCATGTTGCCGGATGGCACCGTGGTCGCCAGTGAGCAGCGCGAGCGTCACTACTTGCTCTCGAAGGTCCTCGGCCGTGAGGTCACACTTGCGCAAACCGCGCCCATGGCGTCGCGCTTCGAACAATACTGGCCGAATATCGACGGCCTCGCCCACCGCGAGGCGGTCACCGAGTATGCCATGCCTCTTGGTACATTCTTCGACTCCGCCGTGATTCATCTCCTGACCACGGCCACGATCGATCGGCTGCGGGAGCTGTATCCGCCAGGGCGCTTCGAGGTGCGCCGGTTTCGGCCCAATATCGTGGTGCAGCCGACCCCCGGCGCGAGTGGGTTCCTGGAGAACGCCTGGATCGGCCACTCCCTCAGTATCGGCGACGAAGTCCAGCTGAGGGTCACAGCGCCATGCCAGCGCTGTGTCATGACGACTCTCCCTCAAGGTGATTTACCCAGCGATCTGGGCATCCTGCGCACGGCGGCGCAACACAATCAAGCCGTCGTCGGGGTGTATGCCGAGGTTGTGCGGGGCGGCAGGATCCGCCGCGGTGATCCAGTTCAACTCGAGTAAGCCCCCCATTTGTAGCCCCTTCGCGTCGAGCCCTATATGGACGCCCGGCAAGCCCTGGTGTCCATACAATCGTGGCTGTTACGGAGGAATACGCCAATGGCCCTCGTGCAGTTTACCGAAAAGGCGGTTCGCTTTCTCAACTACATGCGTGTCGGCCATCTCGCCACCATGGACGGCAAAGATATCCACGTTGTGCCGATGTGTCCTGTCTTCGATGGCGAGGTCTTCTACATGGCGACCCATGCCAAAACCCGTAAGGTGCAAAATCTGCGGCGTAGCAAGAAGGCCACCCTCATCCTCGACCAATACTCAGAGGACTGGATGCGCCAAGGCGCGGTGATGATGACCGGAACGGTTGAGATCCTTGAGAAAGGCTCAGTGTTTGAGCAAGCGAAGGCGCTCTTAGAAGCGAAGTATCAGCAATATCAGAAGCTATTCCCCATCAACAAAGGCGAAAGCGTCATCCTCCGCTTTCAGCCGACCAAACTTGTCACCTGGGATTACGCGCTGGGGGAAGTTCGGGAGCCGCACTAACGGTCTGGGGCTTCAGAGAAACGATGGCACGTCGGGCGAGTTGCGGCGCTGGCGGTCACCATCAAGTGATGTTGCTGCGAACCGACGGCAAAGCGGTCGCGTTTCCGTCACGGGTTGTCACAAACTGTCGTGGCATCCGTCTCTCTGAAGAGGCGATTGACCATTGGCTCACACTGCTCCCAGGCGCGATCGTATGACCATGTTTCAACAGCAGACGCCGCGCCTCTTCGGCCTCGCCTACCGCATGCTGGGCTCCAGGGTAGAGGCCGAGGATGTGCTCCAGGAGGCCTATCTGCGCTGGCACCAGGCCCATATCGAGGAGATGCGGACGCCGGAGGCTTGGCTGGTGACGACGGCGACCCGGCTGTGCATCGATCGCCTGCGTGCGCTCCGGGTCGAGCGCGAGGCGTACGTCGGTCCCTGGCTTCCAGAGCCCCTGTTGACCGGTGAGATGGCGTCTGCTGACTACCGCGTCGAACTCGCGTCCGATCTGTCGATCGCCTTTCTCGTCCTCCTCGAGCGGCTTACCCCCGAAGAGCGTGCGGCATTTCTGCTCCACGATGTCTTCGAGCGTGAGTATGCCGAGGTCGCCCGAGTGCTCGGGAAGAGCGAGGTCGCCTGCCGCCAGATGGTGCATCGGGCGCGCCAGCGCGTACGACGCGACCGCCCGCGCTTTGCCGCCAGCGAAAGCGCCCGCACCGCTCTGCTCCACCAGTTCGTCGCCGCCATGAATGCCCGCGACCAGGACGCGCTGCTGGCTCTCTTTGCCGAGGACGCGACCTGGACCTCGGACGGCGGCGGTCAGGTGAAAGCGGCGCGCCGAGAGGTGTGCGGTGGCCAACGCCTGAGCCGCTTCGTCCTTGGGATTGCGCGGCTCTTTGTGGGCAAGGCGATGTATTATGTGGCGCCGATCAATGGGGAACCCGGCTTGATGATCCGGCTGGACGGGCACCTGGACTCGATCCTGTCGATCGACCCCGACGGCACACGCATCGTGGCGGTATACAACGTCCGTAATCCCCAGAAATTGCGGGGGATAGCCTTTCCGGAACCCACGCTCCGTGACCACTCCGCTGTCACAGGATGGCTCCCCAACCGTCTTATATCGCAGAAGTGAGCCACGGCTGTTTAAGCCATCGGTGATGATGCCCGCGAGACCTCTCGCATCGTTGAGGAGAACACGAATGCAATCGCGCCTCGACTATAAGCAAGTGCCGTCTGGCGCCGCCAAGGTGATGCGGGACCTGCAGCGCTATGTGGACACCTATGGTCTTGAACCCGCGCTGCTCGAGTTGGTGGAGCTTCGCGCCTCGCAGATCAACGGCTGCGCCTTCTGCATCGACATGCATACCAAGGACGCCAGGGCGATGGGGGAGACCGAGCAACGGCTTACGCCCTCAGTGCCTGGCATGAAGCGCCGTTCTACACGGACCGTGAGCGGGCCGCCCTGGCGTGGACCGACGCCGTGACGTTGGTGAGCGATGGACACGTGCCGGATGAGGTGTATGCGCAGGCGCGCCAGCATTTCAGCGAGGAAGAGCTCGGCAACCTGGCCATGGCCGTGGTGGCGATCAACGGCTGCAACCGTCTGGCGATCAGCTTCTGCTGGCCGGCTGGGAGCTATCAACCGAAGCGGTCGAGCCTGACGTAAGCGCGCCCGGGGCCGCTGACCTGGCGGCCTGGCGCAGCCCGCCGGCCGGGCCGTTTTCCGACGTGTATGTGTGAGAGAAACCGAACCCAAAGAACCCCACACCACCTGGAGGTGAGTCATGGCTATTCGCTTAGACCATACGATCGTGCCGGCAAAAGATAAAGTCGCCGCCGCCAAGTTCTTCGCCGATATCTTTGGCCTGGAGGTGAAGGCGGGCCAAGGGTTCTTCGCGCAAGTGCAAGTCAATGAGAGTCTGACCTTGGACTTCGCCGACGAGCCAGCGCCACAGAGCCATCACTACGCTTTTCATGTGAGCGACGAGGAGTTCGAAGCGATCTTCGATCGGGTCAAGGCCAAGGGCATTCCCTACGGCGGCGGACCCTACAACCGCGCCGACGGCCAGCTTTACAGCCGCCGCGGCGGGCGTGGCTTCTATTTCGATGACCCGAACGGCCACGTCTTGGAGGTCATGACCGTGCCCGAAACGGGGAGCTAACCGGCCACGGCTGGCGGATGTGTCGCACATCGTCCTTGGCCACTCAGCCGCGGGATGACCTCCCGCTGGGAAACTGCGGTGGATAGCACCGCTCGAGCGGTCGCTATGCACTTTCCATCGCGGCGGGACTGCGATGGCGGTGCCGCACTGGTTCACCCAGGCGATCCGCCGCCATCGCGTGCCCGAAAGGCTCCTGTTCTCCTCCGTGGTCGCCTCATCACCATCCAGCAGGAGCCGCGGCCTCCCTGCGCACTCATCGCGACACATCCCTCTCCTCCAAACGCGGAGCCGGATTCTCAGTGCAACCGAGCCTGGCATCGCGAAGAGCCCAGGCGCCTTGATCTTGTGCCGCACGGGCGTGAGGTGGACGGTGCTCCCGAGCAGGCCTCTTGTCTCGGTCGTGCAGCGATGCCCGAAGCGGGAGGGTTCAGATGACGCACGCATCGTTGCAAGCGATTCAGGTCGTGGGAATCTGTGGCAGTCTCCGAGAGGGCAGCTTTTCTCCAATGGCTGCGCGTGTGGCGCTTGCAGGGGCCAGGGAGGCTGGCGCACAGACCCACCTCGTCGACTTAAGCGCGTATCAATTGATCTTGTGTGATGGCAAGAAGGATGAGAGCCACTATCCCCAAGATGTCTTCAAGCTACGCGAGGATGTGCGGCCGGCCCAGGGGATCATCCTCGTCACGCCGGAATACCACGGCGGCTACAGCGGCGTCCTCAAGAACGCGCTCGACCTTATGGGGTTCGATGAGTTCGAGGGCAAGGTAGTCGGGCTGGTGGGCGTCTCCGGCGGCCGCATGGGAGCGCTTGGCGCGATGAACAGTTTGGGGGAAGTGGGCCGCGCCTTGCACGCCTGGGTGATCCCCGAACAGGCGGCGATTCCAGAGGCGTATAAGGTATTCGATGCGTCAGGGGCCCTGAACGATGGCGATTTGGAGAGGCGAGTGAAGGAAGTGGGGCGCCAGGTGGCTCGTTTTGCGTATCTGCACACATCGCACAGGGGGAGGAATGTCTCGGAGCCTGGGAGAGTGCTCTGGTGAACCCTGGGGTGGCAAGGATGAGAAGCCGATCGCCTAAGAGAGCGGCTAAACTATGGCGCGGCGGCTGCACCCAGGGCCAGCGGGGAGTTCGTTGAGGGGGCGTCATGCGGCTAGCCATTTTTCCGGGGGCCGCTCCGCCCATTCGTCCGATGCTGCTTTGACCAAGGGGCGCTATGTTTATCCAGCGAAGGGACAACTCATCTAACACAACCCTCAACATATTGGAGATCGCGATGGAGCAGGTGGCATCCGAGGCAACCAGCCCCTTGCTGGCCCTCTCAAATGACCTCGCTGGAGCTGTCGAGCGCGCCGGCCGCGCCGTGGTGGCAGTCAATGCCCGCCCGCGCATGCCGTCGAGCGGCGTGCATTGGCGACAAGGCGTCATCGTGACGGCAGAACACACGATCAAACGCGAAGAAGAGATCACTGTTGCATTGCCCGACGGCCGCTCGGTCCCGGCCACCCTCGCCGGCCGCGACGCGAGCACCGATGTGGCCGTGCTCAAACTGCAGGGGGTCGACCTGCCCACGGCCGATATCGGCGATTCCGCCGCGCTCAAGGTTGGTTACCTAGTGCTGGCCGTGGCACGCCCTGATGAGCGTGGTCGCGGCCTCAGCGCCAGCTTGGGAATGATCAGCGCCGTCGGCGGCGCATGGCGCACCTGGAGTGGCGGGCAGATCGATCAATTCGTGCGCTTGGACCTCACGCTTTACCCTGGCTTCTCGGGCGGTCCATTGGTGGATGCCCAGGGGCGCGTCGTCGGCATCAACACCTCGGGGCCGCGCAGTATAGTGCTGGCCATCCCAACATCCACCGTGAACCGCGTGGTCGATCAGCTCCTGGCGAAGGGGCGCATCGCGCGCGGCTATCTCGGCCTGGGGATGCAACCCATCCGTCTGCCCGAGACCCTCAAGAGGAGCTTGAACTTGGCCGCTCACAATGGGATCATCGTGGTCGCGGTGGAGCCGAACAGTCCGGCGGAAAAGGCCGGCGTGCTCATCGGCGACGTGCTGCTGGCGCTGGACGGCAGGTCGGTGAGCGATACGGCCGACGTGCTGGCGATGCTCGGACCTGAGCGCGTTGGCAGCGAGCTGAGGGCGTCCATCATCCGTGGCGGCGTGCTGTCCGAGCTGATGATCGCGGTGGGCGAACGGCCGCGGAGGGAGGTCGATCGTGGCAGACCTCACCGATGAGATGACAGCGCGAATGGCAAGCCTCAACGAGGCACTGGCGGCCGTGGCCGAGCGTCTGCGCCGTGTCACCGTGCAAGTCGGGGGACGCAGACCAGGGGGTGGATCGGGTGTCGTCTGGCGGCCCGACGGCGTCATCGTCACCAACGCCCACGTCGCACGCGGCCGGCGCGCCACCGTCGGGCTACTGGATGGGAGAGTGCTCGATGCCGAGGTGATCGCCAGAGATCCCTGGCTCGACCTCGCCAGGCTCGCAGTCTCGGCTGCCGACCTCCCGGCGGCCACCGCCGGTGACTCCAACGCCCTGCGTGTCGGCGAGCTGGTCTTTGCCGTCGGCAATCCGCTGGGCATCCGCGGCGCGCTCACGGCCGGCGTTGTCCACGCCATTAGCCCCGCCAAGACGGCCGTTGGCTCACGTTGGGTGCAGGCGGATATTCGGCTCGCTCCGGGGAACTCCGGCGGCCCCTTGGCCGATGCTCAGGGTCGGATTATCGGCGTCAATAGTCTGATCGCCGGTGGCCTAGCTTTGGCCGTGCCGAGCCACCTTGTGGAGCGCTTTCTACGCCGTCGCCAGCCGCGTCCGTACCTCGGGGTGACGGTGCAGCCTGTGTTCGTCACCCTGCAAGGCCAGCATCGTTTCGGCTTACTCGTGCTCGAAGTCGCCGTCGGGAGCCCTGCCGAAGCGGCCGGCATCTTACTTGGCGACGTGCTGATGGGCGTGGCCGGCCACGTCTTCAGCGCGCTCGATGACCTTGCTGCGGCGCTAGACAACGCCTCGCCTGGCGATACCCTCGTACTCGATTTCTGCCGTGGCGGGATATGTCTATCCCGTGAGGTGGTCGTCCGTGTGGGAACGTTGACGATGGAGGCGGTGTGATCCGCGTCTTGGTGGCAGCCACGTCAGAGATCGTGCGCGCCGGGCTGGAGGCACTCCTGGCGGCGAACCCGGCCTTAACGGTGCTGGGCAGCGTGGCAGATTTGACCGGGCTGGCGCAGCAGGTGGAAGATGTCCAGCCCGACGTCCTGTTGCTAGACGTAGAGCTGTACGACGAGGACGCTCCGGCTGCGCTGCTGGCCTTGGCGGCTGGGATTCGCCCTCCAGCCATTGTCGTCCTCGCGGACGATCCCCACGGCGCCTGGATGGTCGAGGCGTTACGGTCTGGCGTGCGGGCGATCTTGCCGCGGCAGGTGGTGGCCGGTGAGATCGCAGCGGCCATCGAGGCCACCGCGGCCGGGCTGGTTGCCTTACATCCCGACGCCGTCGAGGCCCTCTTGCCGGCTGCGTCATCGGCCACACGCGCGCTGCCGGGCTCCCCCCCACAACAAGGGCTGACGCCGCGTGAGATCGAAGTCTTGGGGATGCTGGCGGAGGGCTTGGGTAATAAAGAAATCGCCTGGCGTCTGGGCCTCTCCGAGCACACCATCAAGTTTCACGTCAGCGCCATCTTCGCTAAGCTCAACGCCACCAGCCGGACCGAAGCGGTGATCCTGGGCATCCGCCAAGGCTTGATTTTGTTATAGAGCCGCCTGGTGTATGATCAGGATGGCTCGTGATTCCCCACCGCATTTCCCCATCGTCGTCTGCCTCAAGAGCGCAGCAGATGCTGCCGGAAATGGTCGAATGATGCCGAGACTTCTCCATTCTTGCCTAGCTTTCTTTTCCCTCTGAGGCGTATCGTCATGCCTACAGAGAGATTCACCTTGCTCCCATCTGGCACAATTCTTGCGCAATATTGGCATATAGAGCTGATTGCATCGCTGCATCTTGCCGATATTGAGGTGTGGCGTTGTGGCATTTTCCTACGGCTCTTTATCCGTCGGATAAGCTTTGTGCACTAAATCAGACCAGAGAAGATTGGTACACTGGGGAGACTTCCCCCCATCCTCACCTCCCCCCGCACCGGGGGAAGGGAACAGGGTTGAGCCTCCCGCACCGTGTGCCAATGTCCTGTGGTTCGATTTAGAGTAGAACTGAAGGATCGGGCAAACCATGATGCATCTACGAGCATTCGGGCTGTCAGCGGTCATCTTCCTCATCGCGCTCTCGATTGGCGGCGGTTTCATGCACGTGCTCCACAAGCACCGCATTAATGCACAGCGCCAGGCCATCGACGCTATCGGAAGGCGTCAAGCGCATGCCATCCGGCACCAATTGGACCGAGCCCTCTCCTCGACGGTAACTCTGGCGACGTTGTTGCGCCAGTACGGGCGGATCGACAACTTCGACGCCCTTGCCGCCGATATGATCGAGCACTATGAGGGCATTAGCTGGCTGGCTTTAGCCCCTCAAGGGGTGGTGCAGCAGATCTATCCTTTGACCGGCCTTGAGCGAGCGATCGGCCTCGATCTTCTGCATGATCCCCAGCGCCGCACTGAGGCGTGGGCCGCGGTTCAATCCAGGACGTTAACCTTGGCCGGTCCCTTCCAACTGCTCCAGGGCGAAGTCGCGGTCGTCGGTCGCCTGCCCGTATTTGTTGCAGACGACGATGGCAATGAACAGTTTTGGGGATTTACCATCGCCATCATTCGCCTGTCCGATTTGCTGGCGGCCAGCCGGCTGCATTTCCTGGAAGAACATGGTTACGACTACGAACTGGCGCGTCTCCACCCGGACAGCGGTGAACGCCTAGTCTTTGCGCGATCCAACGCACCGGCGCTGCAGGAGGCGTCGGTCTTCCCCATCGACGTGCCGAATGGGCGCTGGACCTTGGCCATTGCCCCGAAAGATGGAGGCTGGTCGTCGTCGACATGGGTCACCGATGTCGTGTTGGTCATCCTCAGCAGCCTGCTGATCGCCTGTCTGATCTATGTATTGGCGAGACGGCCGGAAATCATGCGTCATGAGATCGAGCTCCGGACCCAGGAGCTCTCCACCCTGTATGCACACCAGGAGAGGCGGGCGACGCGCCTCCAGGCGCTGACGCGTCTGAATCAGCTGATCTCTTCCTCGTTGGATATGGATGCCGTCCTGCACGAAATCGCCAGGGCGGCAGCTACCCTGATGACCGTCCCCTTGGTAAGCATCTGGACCGCCGACGAGGCGCAGCAAACCCTGACGCGGCGATCGGTCTCCGACCACTCGGGCTCCGGAGATTATCCGACCAAAACCATTCGCTTTGGCGAACGGACTGCCGGCTGGGTGGCGCAACACCGCCAACCGTTGCACATCCCCGACGTCTTCAGCGACGATCGCGTGCTGCCCAAGGAGTGGCATCGCGTCCACGGCTTCAACAGCCTACTCGCGGTGCCAATTCTGCACCAAGATACCCTGCTGGGCGTGTTGGTCCTGAGCCAGGGTCAGCCTTTTCGGCTCGAGGCGGAGGATCAGGCCCTGTTAGACAGCTTCGTGGCCCAGACGGCGGTGGCCATCAGCAACGCCCGTTTTTTCGCGGAGAGCGAGCGGCGACGGCGAGAAGCCGAAGTCATCGCCGAGCTGGCCAAGGGTATCAACGCCTCCCTCGACTTGGATACCGTGATTCGACGCGTCGTGGAGGGAGCGAAAGAGCTGTGTGGGAGCGATCAGGCGCGCATCACGCTGCGCGATCCCAAAACAGGCCTCATGCGGTTCCGCTACTGGACAGGGGTCAAGTACCAGGGATACGGTAGCGCCATCATCGAACCAGGTAAGGGGATCGGTGGCCAGGTACTCCTCACCGGGCGCCCCATGCGGACGGATCATTACGCCGAAGATCCCCGTTTCAGCAAAGAGTATATGACGTGGGCTGTGGCTAACGGCACAATCGCCTCCATGGTCGTGCCGATCCTGATCAGCGATCGCGTGGAGGGATTGCTGATCGTGGCCAATCATTCGCCCCGGCCCTTCACCGATGCCGACGAGGCCATTCTGGTCCGGCTCGCTGACCACGTGGCGATCGCCATTCAAAACGCCCAACTGTACGAGGGCCAAGAGATCCGCGCCAGGCGTTTGCGTATCCTCACGCGCCTGAATCAGCTCATTACGTCTTCCTTGGACATGAACGCTGTCCTGCGGGAGATTGCGCAGGCTGCCGCCACCCTGATGGATGTGCCCTGCGTGCGCATTTGGAGCGCCGACGCGGCCAGGCAGTCGCTGGAGTTGCGGGCCTCTTCTGATGCGCAGATGGCGACTGATTACCCAAAGGGCAATGTCCGGTTTGGCGCGCAAAGCGTGGGATGGGTGGCTGAACACCGCCGTCCGTTGGATATTCCCGATGTCTTCGTGGATGCGCGCGTGGTGAATCGGCGCTGGTTCCAAGATCACGGCCTGAAAAGCCTGCTGGCCGTGCCCATCGTCCACCAAGACGTCTTGCTGGGCGTGCTCGTCATGACCGGGCGGCAGCCCTTCCACCTCGCCCCCGATGAGCAGGCGCTGCTGGACACCTTCGTGGCCCAGGCTGCCGTGGCCATTCGCAATGCCTCGCTCTACGCCGCCGAAGCCGCCGCCCGCGAAGCCGCCGAAGCTGCCACCCGCGCCAAAAGCGAATTCCTCGCCAATATGAGCCACGAAATCCGCACCCCGATGAACGGCATTATCGGCATGACGGAACTGGCCTTGGACACCGCCCTCACCGCCGAGCAGCGGGAATATCTGACCACCGTCAAAACCTCGGCCGAGGCCCTGCTCAAGATCCTCAACGACATCCTCGATTTCTCCAAGATCGAGGCTGGAAAGTTGACGCTCGAAGCCCTCCCCTTCTCCCTGCGGGACACCATCGGCAGCGGCTTGAAGACCATCGCGTTGCGGGCTTACGAAAAGGGGCTGGAGCTCGGCTATACCGTCCACCCCGACGTCCCCGATGCCCTCATCGGGGATCCTGGGCGCTTGCGCCAAATCCTCGTGAACCTCGTGGGCAATGCCATCAAGTTCACCGAGCACGGCGACGTCGTCGTGGCGGTCGAGCTGCACGAGCCGCCGACGACAGCGGTAGAGCTGCACGTAGTGGTCACAGATACAGGCATCGGCATTCCAGTCGAGAAGCAACGCCAAATCCTCGAACCGTTTACGCAGGTCGACGGCTCTACCACCCGCAAATACGGTGGGACGGGGCTGGGCTTAGCCATTACGAAGCAATTGGTGGAGATGATGGGCGGGCGGCTGTGGCTGGAGAGCGAGGTCGGTCGCGGCAGTGCCTTCCATTTTACGGTGCGCTTTGGGGTTGACTCTGCCCCCCAGGAGCTCGCCGCGCCGATCGATGTGCACCAGCTGCCGATTTTAGTGGTGGATGACCACGCCACCAATCGACGCTTTCTCGCCGACCTCCTCACCCGTTGGCAGATGCGACCCACGGTGGTCGACAGCGGTCCGGCGGCACTCACCGCGTTAACGCAAGCCAGAGATGCCGGCGTCCCCTTCCCCCTGGTGCTCCTCGACGCGAACATGCCGGAGATGGATGGCTTTGCCGTGGCAGCCCGGATTCACCAGGACCCCACTCTAGCTGGGGCGACGATTTTGCTGCTGTCCTCGGCAGATCTCGCCGGCGAGGCGACCCGTCGCCAGGAGGTAGGGATCTCGGTGTCCCTCATGAAGCCGATCATTCCATCCGAGCTGTGGGAGGCCATCACGACCGCCCTCCGCCGCACCCGGGGTGGGCCCCCCCCAGCGCCGACGGCCGCCCGGTCTCCAACCCCGCGCGATCGACGCGGCCTGCGCATCCTGTTAGTGGAGGATAATCTCGTCAATCAATGGTACACCGGCCGGCTTTTGGAGAAATGCGGCCATCACGTCAAGATGGTCAGCACTGGTCACGACGCCTTAGCCGTCTTGGCGCAACAGGCTTTCGATATCGTGCTGATGGATGTCCAGATGCCCGATCTGGACGGTATTGCGACCACCGCCGCGATCCGCGATCAGGAACGCGCCACCGGTGCCCATGTACCGATCCTCGCCCTGACTGCCCATGCCATGCAGGGCGACCGCGAGCGCTGCCTGGCGGCCGGCATGGACGGGTACGTGGCGAAACCGGTGACGGCGGACGCACTCTATGCGGCCATTGACCGGGTGCTGATGGCAAGATCGACAGTCAATGATGCAGCGGAGAAACCTCCCCTCGATCTCGCCGTTGCCATGCAGATGGTCGAGGGGGATCACGCCTTACTGGCCGAGATGATCGAGATCTTTCGAGAGGATTATCCACGGCACCTGGCGACCCTCCGCGAAGCCCTCCGCCGCCATGATGCCAGTCAGTTCGAGCATGTCGCACACAGTCTGAAGGGCTCCTTGAGCGCTTTCGGCGCCGTCACAGCATACGAACTCGCCGCTGCCCTCGAAACCATGGGTCGTACCGCCGCGTTGGAGGGCGCTGCCGCGGTGCTCGACCAATTAGAACCTGAACTCGCGCGCCTCGTCGCTTTCGTGATGGAAGCTGGGGTACACGAGCGCGGCTAACTCCGGCTATGCGGCAGATCATGCGGCATCAAGCGCCAGGCACAGCCGGCGTGCAGCACATACTGGAGACCCTCGATCACCTCACGCACCGCGTACTGGCAGGGTTGGCCCCCGACCTTTGCTGGCGGCAGCAAGCGTTTTCACCCTCGCTTGGTGCCCACCGCGCAGTGGAACGGCAGGGCGACGAAAAACGTTCCTTCGTTCTGGGCGTGCTCGACAGCCTGCCGCCACTCCTCCACTTCCGCTGGGCTGAGCGCCGCGAGTAGGCGCTCCTGGAGCCCATGTAAACGAGTGTCGTCCATGTACGTGGCCCACTGCGGAAACATACGCACATCGTCTAACCCCACGTGCCGAAACCGCCGGTAGAGACTGGCGTCGGCACAGCCACGTGGGCCAGCGACGCCGTTGGGGAGGGCCTCCACCTTGGCCTTGAGCTCGGCGCGCAGCGGCAGATTCACTACCGACCGCAGATCCACGGCCCGTACCACGACCGCCACGCGACCGCCCAGCTTGGTGACGCGGACCATCTCGCGCAACATCTGGTCGGCATCGAGGAGTTCCATCACGGTGGACGACATAACGAGGTCGAAGCTGTGGTCGCAAAACGGCAGGGCTTCGGCGTTGCCGACCTGGAAGGTAATGGCGCCCTCGAGCCCCTCCTGGCTGGCCAGTGCCCTGGCCTCATGCAGCAAGGTACGGTGGATATCGACCGCGACGAGGCGATTGGCCCTGCGGGTGCGCCGCACCAGCCAACGGTCGAGCACCCCAGTGCCGCAACCGACGTCCAGGATAATTTCGCCGGGCTGCAAGTCGGTTTCCTCGATGAGGCTGCGCACCACGCCCAGGTAGCCGGTGCTGCGGCCGCGAGCCTCCAAGCTGGCGACGGAACCCAGCGCGGCGCCGCCGAGCACAATCGTGCGATAGCGCGCGCTGAGCCTAGGCAGCAAGGCATCCCATTGCGACGGGGCGAGCCCCAGGGGCAGCAATATGAGCGGCGGTCCGTCGCCATGCATGCAATACGTGATGCCGGCGATCTCACCCTCGCCCTCAGGCAATGGCGAGGGCTTGAGGTCGTGCTCGTGCTCTTGACGCGCCAGAAACGCCAACATGGTATGGCCGATGGCTTCGGCGTGATCGGCGACGACATCGGCCCGGGGATGACCGAAATAGTCGCGAAGCGTGACGATGGTCGCCTCCGGCAGCGTCGCGGCGGCTTTCTGCACCGCTTCCGCTGCAGGGCCCTGATCCCCCGTCACTACCAGGAGCCGTGAGGCCAGAGCTTTCAGGGAGGGCGGGGGCATATCTGTGGGGCAGATCAGGGTCAACGAGGCCAGGAGTTCTGGATGCATGCCGGCGAGATCCTCCCAGTCTGCAGTGAGGCGGCCGGCGACATGCACCTGCGTGATGCCCAGATGCCGAAATAGTTGCATGAGTCGCTCTACGATGGGAACTTCATGATCTACTGCCATGCCACCCACCTTTCCTACGCGAAACCGCGGTTCGTCATCGTTGACCGCTCTCCTGCGCAGATCGCCACCCTTCCGATCGCCTGCCAGCGATTCTAATGGCTTGAAGAGCATGGGTCAACACCCACATCGCATGCCCGGACCACGGCACCAGGGGGCTGAGATGATGGGTGTGTATATCACGTTGTGATGACACCGTTTCTGCGCCGCTGCCCTCGCCCTGCGGGAGAGGGTTAGGGGGAGGGTGGCTGGGCATATCCGAGCGTTTGGACGCCCCTCACCCCGGCCCTCTCCCAGGGGGAGAGGGAGCGAGAAGCGAGCCATAGCACGTCCACGTAACACATTGACGCGCCCCCCAAGATGACATGCCGGATGACTCGCCGTGAGACTTGTGATAATGTAGCGCTGTGGTGCTGGAGGCGAGGACCGCGCCATACTGAGGCCAGTCGCCTGGGCTGTCAACCCTCACAGGTGCAGGAGAACGAGGTATGCCAGCGCGCACCGGCAAAGAATACTTGGCAGGACTGCGAGATTCCCGCACGGTCTGGTATGCCGGGGAGCGGGTGGCGGACGTTACCGCCCACCCCGCTCTCAAGCATGGGGCTGAAAGCATCGCCCGCCTGTACGACCTGCAGCATCAGCCCGATCTTAAAGACCTCATGACGCTCCCCTCGCCGACCACGGGCGAGCGAGTCGGGATGTCCTTCATCATGCCCCGCACCATTGACGATTTGGTCAAACGTCGCCAGATGATGAAGGTCTGGGCCGATGCCACGTGCGGCATGATGGGGCGCACACCGGATTTTCTCAATGTGTCCATCATGGGCTTTGCCGCCCATCGCGACTTCTTCGCCCAATGCCAGCCGCAGTTTGGGGACAATATTTGGCGTTACTATGAGTACATCCGCGAGCACGATCTCTGCCTGACGCATACCCTAGTGCCGCCGCAGATCGACCGCTCGAAGGCGGCCTCGCAGCAAGCTGATCCCTATCTCGTACTGGGGGTGGTACGGGAGACCAGCGACGGGGTGATCGTGCGCGGCGCCCGCATGCTGGCGACGCTGGCGCCGTATGCCGATGAGCTGGCGGTGTATCCCTCGACCTTCCGCGGCTTTCAGGGCGATGAGCAGCGCTATGCCATGATGTTCGCCATCCCCATCGCGACGCCGGGGCTGACCTTCATCTGCCGCGAGGGCTTCGACCTCAACCGCCCGGAGTGGGATCATCCGCTCGGCTCGCGGTTCGACGAGATGGACTGCGTGGCTATCTTCGACAATGTCCTGGTGCCGTGGGAACGGGTCTTTTTGTACAACAACGTCGAGCTTTACAACCGCACCTTCGCCGCCACCAAGCACCTGAGCTACGTCGGCCATCAGGTGGCGGTGAAGAACATTGCCAAGACCGAGTTCGTGCTGGGCGTGGCCTGCCTGCTGGCGGAGACCATCGGCATCAAGGAGTTTTTGCATGTCCAGGAAAAACTCGGCGAGCTCATCACCTATCTGGAGACGATCAAAGCCTGTGTGCGCGCCGCCGAAGTCGACGCCCAGCCCAATGCCATGGGGGTGCTCGAACTAGCACAAGATCCCCTGCATACAGTGCGATTAATGTATCCGTCGTGGTATCCGCGTATGATCGAGATCCTGCACATCCTGGGCGCCGGCGGCTTCATGCTGACCCCCAGCAAGCGGGATCTGGACAGCCCCGTTGGCTCGCTCATCGAGAAATACTATCAGGGCGCCAATGCCACGGGAGCCGACCGCGTCAAACTGTTCAAGCTGGCATGGGATTTGGCCGGCGACGCCATCGGCTCACGGCAGGTACTCTACGAGCGGTTCTTCTCGGGCGATCCGGTCCGCAACATGGCCCTGCGCTACGTGAGCTACGACAAGACTGCGGCGATGGAGAGGGTCAAGGCGTGGTTGCAGCAATACTAGCGTGGGGCGTTTCAGAATGACATGATCGACTCTCAGAATGAGACGGTCATGCGGCCGCCCCTAGCCATAGGAGATGCGCACGCGATGTCGAATCACCCAGGGCTGACCTATCAGCAGGCAGGAGTGGATACCGCGCAGGCGTCGGCGGGGTTGCAGGGCTTGCTGCGCTGGGTCGTGCAGACGCACACCTTACGCCAGGACGTGGGGGCCGTCCGTTTGCCCATTGGCTATTACGCCAATGTCATCGATATCGGCAACGGCATGGGGCTGGCCATCTCCACCGACGGCGTCGGTTCCAAACTCCTGGTGGCACAGCTCTTGGATAAGTACGATACCGTCGGCATCGATTGCGTCGCCATGAACGCCAACGATGTCCTGTGCGTTGGCGCTCGCCCGCTGTCCATGGTCGATTATCTGGCGGTGCAGCAGCCGCAGGCGCGCCTGCTAGAGGAGTTGGGCAAGGGGCTCTACGAGGGAGCCAGGCAGGCCAACATCACCATCGCCGGTGGAGAGCTAGCCCAGATCGGCGAGATGATCAGCGGGGTGCGCGACGGTTACGCCTTCGATCTCGCCGGCACGTGCGTGGGCCTTGTCGCCTTGGACCGCATCATCGTCGGCCAGGCGATCCAGGAGGGGGATCGGCTCATCGGCTTGGCCAGCCATGGCATCCACAGCAATGGCCTGACCTTGGCTCGTCGTGTGCTCTTGGACCAAAATGGTTGGCGTGTCGATCAGCACATCCCTGAACTGGGGCGCCTCTTGGGTGAAGAATTATTGGCGCCGACGCGGATCTACGTGCGCGAGGTGTGCAACATGCTGGAGGCACAACTCCCCATCAGGGCGTTGCTGCACATCACCGGCGATGGATTGCTCAACCTGCGCCGCATCCAGGCCCCGATGGGCTTCGTCATCGAATATTGGCCGGAGCCACCGCCGATCTTTCGACTGATTCAAGAGCGTGGGCGGGTGAGCGCGGCGGAGATGTACCGCGTCTTCAATATGGGCATCGGTTTTTGCGTGGTAGCCCCACCAGCCGCGACCGCTGAGGTGTGCAATATCGCCCGCCAACATGGTGTCGAGGCCTACGACTTGGGTTATGCGGTGGCCGATGCCGAGCGGCGGATCTGGATCCGGCCGCAACGCTTGCTCAGTGTGAGACATGCATTTGTGCTGGACGAACCTGCATAGCTGATCGTGCCCTCTTCCTGCCGGCTCTTTCCCGCAAAGAGAGCTGACAGGAGGAGGTACATTGCCCCTCCTCTTTGATGAGCATAGGCGCCGGGTTCAGGCTTCCTCTCCCTCCGGGAGAGGGTCGGGGTCAGGGAAGCCAACCCTGGGAGCAACGTTTGGAAGCACTCTCACCCTAGCCCTCTCCCAAGAGGAAAGGGGACTATGGGTGCCTTTCACTCTTAACCTGGCTCCCACGCCTTGATGGGGGAGGGTTCGGTCGAGGTAGGGTCAGCTGGGCAGATGCCGTGTTCATGGCGTGCGTTCTAATAAAATCTCCGGCTGCCGCTCCGGCGCACGAGCCAACTCGTCACGATCCTCCGCCGTCAGCTCCAGCACCGTTGCTTGCTGCCCAAAGTCGGGATTATTCAGCCCCTGGCGTCCCTGTTGAAATACCCAGCCTTTGGCGAAACCATTGGCCACCTTCTCATCGGCGAAGACCCCGAGACGTTGGCCGCGGTCATCCACCACCTTCCACATCGGCTTCGCAGCGGCGTCATCCGGCCACACCTGACCGAGGTTTTCGAGAGTCATCAGAATCGCTGCCACGTCGGTGGCCAGAGTCCCCAAGGTGGCGACGACACGCCCCCCGATGCGGCGCTCGAAAATCCGGATCACGCCGTAAGCCAACCCGATGGCATAGAGATCCGAGAGGATGATATGTCCAGAGCCTTTTTTATGCAGAGCTGGGATCGATTGACGAACTTGCTCAGCGGTGAGCAGAGGAACGGCCACGTCTTCTCCCCTCCGTAGGTTCTTCAAGGCGCCTAGCACAAGGCGCGTTGCTCGATGCGACCGAGCCCTTGCCTTCTCTCAGAGTGCCACTCTGGATGGGACCTGGTGGAACGTCAATCATACCTGGAGTCGGTATGCGAGGTCACGGCAGCCTCTGCTCCGTATCCATGGCCATGCCCATTGCCGTTGCCATTCGGCATCAGCTCCTTGGGTGTTTTCCCCATAAGCGACAGCAACCCGGCCTTGGCATCCATCCACAGCGAAAAAATGGTGGGGACCAAGATCAGCGTAAAGATGGTGGAGAGGGCGATGCCACCCAATTGCACGGCTCCCATACCGCGATACAGCTCGGAACCGGCCCCACTGGAGGCGACCAGTGGAATGAAGCCGAGGATGCTGCTCGCCGTCATGAAAATCGGCCGTAACCGATTGCGCACTGCCTCCAAAACCGCCTCTTGCGGGTGCATGCCCTGCCGCATGTGGTTCAGCGTCTGCTCCATGAGGAGGATGGCGGCATTGACCACGATGCCGGCCATGATGATGAAGCCGAGCATGGCGATGACGTCCATCTTCACCGTGGGCTCGATGGCATGCATAATGCGGAGGCCGATGACGCCGCCGACCAAGGCCGGCGGAATGCTGAAAAGCACGATGAACGGATAGGAAAACGATTCGTACAATGAGCACAGCAGTAAGTAGGTGATGATCACGGCTAACAGGAAGGACCATTTCAGCGAATCCCAGGTGCGATCGAGGTCCTTGGCTTGGCCGCTGACGGCGATGCTGTAGCCGAGCGGCAGCTCCCGACGCAGATCGCTGATCACCTGGGTGTTCAGCGTATCGATGGCTTCCTGCAGCGACACCTCCTCCTTGAGGTTGACCGTCAACTTGATGGCGCGGTCGCGGTCGATATGCTCGATTTTCGTCGGCCCCTCGGCGGCGCGCACCTCGGCGATGTCGGCGAGGCGAATGGGGAGACCGCGAGGGGGGTAAAGTACGACGTTGTCCAGGACATGCGTGCGGGCCTGGCCACGCTCCAGGCCGATGAGCGTGAGATCCCGCTCCTTGCCACGCTCACGGTACGTCCCGGCCAAGGTTCCGGCGATGAGCGTCTCAACGGCATAGCCCACCTCGCTGACCGAGAGCCCCAGATCCGAAGCCTTCTCCCGATCGACGGTGACCTGCAGCTCGGGGTTACCCCACTCGAAGCTGGTGTTGACATAGTTGATCCCCGGCAGAGAACGCGACTGCGTTTCGATCGCCGAAGCGATGTCGCGCACTGTATCGAGATCGTGCCCCTTGACGTCGACCTCCACGTTGGTGCCGCCCAGCAATTGCCCACTGCGTCGGAACAGAGGTGTTTGGGTGACGAACACGGCGCGCACGCCGGGAATGCCAACGGAGCGTTGCCGCATGTCATCCACCACCCGCTGCATGCCCTGGATGCTCGAATGCTCGCGCCTGACGAGGACGCCGAGCAGGGGGTTGTCGGTGCGCACGACAGCGAATACCCGTTCGATCTCGGGTATTGCCATGTAGCGGCGTTCGAGTTCCGCGATGATGCCTTCGACTTGCTGCAGATTGAACCCTGGCGGCAGTTTGACCAGGGAGAGAATCAAGTTGCGGTTACCCTTCGGCAGATAGTCGATGGGCGGCATTAAGGAGAATGCCAGAGCCAGGGCGCCGACGGTCATCCCACAGACCACGACGAGACGGCGTACCAGCCCACGCTGCAGCCAGGCGAGGCCACGGAGCAGACCATGGCTGAAGGCCTGTCCCAGCCAGCTCAGCAGCACGACGTCGAGGACGCGCTGCCAACCCCCGCGACGCCGCTCCCCTGAGCCCACTGTGAGGACGCGCGACGCCATCATCGGCACGATCGTCAGGGCCACCGACAAAGACAGCAGGGTAGAGATCGAGGTGGCGATGGCGATATCGCGAAAGAGTTGACCCGCCTCGTCCTGCATAAAGATGATGGGCAAAAACACCGCGAGGTTGGTCAGCGTCGAGGCTAAAATCGCGCTCCAAACCTCCACCGTGCCGTCCAATGCCGCTTGCGGCCGAGACTTCCCCATCTGGCGGTGGCGGAAAATATTCTCCAACACCACGATGGAGTTATCGACGACGTTCCCCACCGCAAACGCCAAGCCCGCCAGCATGACGATGTTCAACGAGCGTCCCAGGGCGTCTAGGACGGTAAATGTCGTAATCACCGAGATGGGAATCGACAGGCCGATGACCAACAGACTGCTGAAGCTTCGCAAGAAGAAGAGCAACACCATCACGGCCAGTAATGATGCGGCGTACAGGTTATCGGTCACCAGATTGACGGCGTCGTAGATGTAATCTGTTTCGTCGTAGACCTGCTCGAGTCTGATATCCTTCTCGGCATAGATACTATTCAGGTACGCGATTTCCTGCCGAACACCCTTCATCACCTCAACGGTATTGGCCCCGGTTCGCCGCAACACCCCGAAGCCAAGGGTCGGCTTACTGAATAGGCGGATGTCCCGCTCCATCTCTTTCAGGCCGAACCGGACCACGGCGATATCGCGGACATAGACCGGCTTGCCGTCTTGGGTGGCGACGATGACGTTCTCGATCTGCTTGAGGTCGGTGAATTGGCCGACGGTGCGAACCAGGTAGCGTCGTTTGCCCTCGTCGATGTTGCCGCCTTTGATGTTGCGGTTCTCGCGCAGGAGCGCGTCGCGGACCTGGCCCACCGTGATGTTGCGCGCCGTCATGGCGGGATAATCCAGGACGACGTGCACCTCGCGTTCCTGCCCACCGAAGAGCCACACGGCCCCCACGCCGTCGATACGCTCCAGCCGCGGTTGGATAACGTCTTCAGCTTCGAGCCGCACCTCGTTGATATCGCGATTGGTGTGCACGATGATCCAGGCGATAGGAGTTTCCTCATCGGAGGTCACGGCGCGGATGATGGGGCGTTCGGCATCGTCGGGGAGGTCGCGCACCAGGTCGAGCTTTTCCGAGACCTCTAAACGGGCCACATCTTTGTTCACCCCCCAGTCGAACCGTAAGGTGATGACGCCCCGCCCCTCGTACGACGTCGACACCATCTCGCGCAAGTTTTGAACGGCCGTCAGTTTCTCCTCCTGGCGGTCGATGACCTCGTTTTCAACTTCCTGCGGCGCCGCCCCGCGGTAGACGGTTTCCACCGTGATTTCGGGGCGATCGATGGTCGGTGTCATCTGTATCGGAAGACGCGTCAAAGAAATGACGCCAAAGAGGATAGCGAGGAGAATACCGACGATCACCGTGACGGGATAGCGAATACAAAAGGCGATGAGGCTCATCGCGACATCCTCAATTCCGGAGCGGCGATTGGACGGCGACGACCGCTTGATCGCGTAGAAGTTCGTTGCCGGTCACGACGACGTGATCGCCGGCGTGCACCGCGCCATCGATGATTTCGATGAATCCCTCGTGGGTGCGTCCCGTTTTCACGGCCACCATGCGCGCATGGGTCTCCTGCACGACGAACACGACCGCCCCAGATCCACGCCGGACCACGGCATCTTTGGGGACGAAGACACTCGGCTGGGCGGCACCCGTCCGCAAGGTCACACGCGCGAACATGCCGGCCTTGATGGCGCCATCGCGGGTATTCGCCACCTCGATCTTCACCGGAAAGGTGCGACTGGCCAAATCGGCCTGTGGGGTGATGTGCTTGACCCGCCCCGTGAAGCTACGGTTGGGGAGAGCATCCAGCGTGACCGTGGCCGCATCGCCCACTTGGACATGGCGGATGTCGCGCTCATGGATCGGCACGCTGACCAGCACCGAGGCGAGGTCGATGATATCGACCACTTTGCCGCCCCGTTCGACCCATTGGCCGACCTCGATATGCCGCTGGGTGATGAACCCCGAGACGGGAGCGCGAATGATGGTTTTTTGCAGGTCCTCGCGCAGGCGCTTGGTCTTGGCCTGGAGCCGTTGCACTTCCGCCTCGGCGGCAACGATCTCTTCTTGTCGGAAGCCCAGTTCGGCGACGCGCAACGAGCGCAAGGCGCGTTCATATTGGGCCTTGGCCGCCAGATAGTTAGCCTCTGCCTGGTTGAATTCCGAGACACTGACCATGTCCCGGGCGACGAGCGCTTTGGCGCGTTCCACATCTTTGGCGTATTTCTCGACCCAGGCTTTTTTCTCTTGGGCCTCGGCGCGTTTCTCTTCGATTTCTTCCTGGCGCAAGCCACGCCGCAGCTTAGTCAATTCTGCGCGAGCCTTGGCCAATTCTGCCTCCGCTTCCGCCAGGGCCAGTTCAAGGTCGGTGGCTTTCAGCTGGGCCACGATGGTTTTTCCCTGCTGCACGACATCCCCTTCCCGTAGATCGAAGCGCTCGGTCAGCCCGGCGATCTCCGCGCTCAGCGTGGTCGCCAGTTGCGGTTCGACGCTCCCGACCACCTCTACCGTGGTGGGCACCTGGAGTTCGACTGCCGTGCCAACGATCACAGGGACTGGCCCCATGCCTGGTTGGCCAGCCTGTGCCAGCAGTGTCATGACCATGACAGCCACCACACTCAGCCATGCTGTCGATCTCTGCTGCCCTAAGGAATAGATGCACCGCCAACGCCATCTCATATGTATCCACCGTTGTCATGTCATGACGTACGTTGTCAGCTATGATGCTGGGTATCACCGAGGCTGTCCAATAGGAGGGGCCTATCAAGTCATCACGCGACATCCATCGTCTCCGATAGGACCGAGACCTGTGTACCCAGCACCTTAGTGGATGCGAGTGGGGTTGTCAAGCGACGCGATGGCTTGTCGCGCCTGACGCTGTGATCTTTGCTGGCATATCGTGAGGCGGTCCGTCAAGCTATGGCATCAGGATTGCAGGAGGGTAGAGGCAAGAGGCTCGCGCGACCGATGATGGACCCCCTGGTTAGACATCGTGAAGTTCCTGTAATGACGTTCGTGGAGTAATGGGCGTCATCTGACAGAAAGGTGGTCGAGACCCATGCTTCCCTACCCACAACTTCATGTTCGCATGGATACTATTGGCGAGCCTTATACGACGATCACGATACTCTTGAACGAAGATTCTCTCGAGACCGTGGAACGCCAACTCGATATCCTGGACAGCTTGATCGTTCAGTATGGGGCACCAGCATTCTTTGGTGAAACCGATAGAGGGTCACAGCGTCAGGCGGTTTGAGGCGAACTCATGCCGTCAGCCGACAGTCGGATGTGCATAGACACCGCGCAACCGAGGAGAGCGCCATGCGATTTCTCAACATTAGCGGCCCAGGCGTCGCCCAGGACGAAGATTTTTGTCCGAATTGCCATGTGCTGATGGATGACCGAGAGGATTATAAGGTCTGCCCACTGTGCAAGCATGACACGCGACATCATACACGACTGCAGCATATTCGCGTCCGCCGTCGCCGTTAACCAGTTGCCTTTCATCGATCGCCGTCTAGGAAGACAACGCTGGGGTGGCTTGATGAGTTGTGGAGGACACATCCGTCGATGTTCACTCCTCCGATCTCAAGGGTTGCCCCAGTTACTTTGCTCCCCTTAGTCGCTATCCCACCACGCCGTTACGTTCCTCCTTATGACATCGCCTTATTTCAATCTGGTAGAGGACACCCTGTCGCTGGGTTGGCATGCCTATCTTCCGCGCCTGTGAAGGTTACCGTTGCCCTAGGTAATTCTTTCCACTTTGAGGAGATTGGTTGTGCCGGGCACCCCAAGCGGTATCCCCCCAGTGATCACGACCAGGTCGTGGGTGTTGGCCAACCCCAACTGCCTGGCAAGCTCAGCCCCGCGCGCAAACAGCTCCTCGACCGAAGAGGGTGCCGCGATGTGCGCCACTTGTACCCCCCAGTAGAGCAGCAACCGGTTGGCCACCCGCTCGTCAGCCGTCAGCGCCAGGATCGGCACGCTGGGACGGCATTTGGAGACACGCCGAGCCGTGCTGCCCGAATGCGTAAAGGCCACGATAGCCTTAGCGCCCAATTGCTGCGCGGTGCGGCAGGCATCATAGCTGATCGCCTCATCGATGTACGGCTCCAGTTGGCGGCCGCGCTCCCGTAGGATCTGCGCATAGGGCAGCTGGCCGTCGGCGGCGCTGGCGATCTTGGCCATGATCTGCACAGCCTGCACCGGATATCGGCCGATGGACGTCTCGGCAGACAACATCACCGCGTCGGTGCCGTCGAAGATGGCATTGGCCACATCGGTCACCTCGGCGCGCGTGGGACGGGCAGCGGTGACCATCGATTCGAGCATTTGTGTGGCCGTGATCACCGGCTTGCCCAGAGCATTGCACTGCCGGATGATCTCCTTTTGCACGATGGGCACACACTCAAGCGGGATATCGACGCCTAGATCCCCCCGTGCCACCATGATGCCATCGCTGACGCGCAAGATCTCGGCAAGATGGGTCACCGCTCGGCCGCGTTCGATCTTCGAGACGATGGGGATTTCGGCGCCGCGTCGACGTAAGACGCCTTGGACTTGCGCCACATCATCCGCCACGCTCACGAATGAGATGGCGATATAGTCAGACTGGTGGTCGACGGCGAAATCGAGGTGCTCCCGAAGTTGATCCGTCAGGAACGGGCCGGAGGTCTGCATGCCGGGGACGACGACGCCACGGCCGGGGGTGAGGGTGCCGCCGACGACCACGCGACAGACGACGTCGGTGGCATCGGTCCGCTGGACTTTGAGCTGCATAGCCCCATCGTCGAGCAACACGCGATCGCCGGTCTTGACATCCTGAGGCAGGGTGGGAAGGTTGACGGGGATCTCTTGGGCATTGCCCGTGATCGGCCGCGTGGTCAAAATGACTTGGGCGCCCCGTCTCAGCTCCACGGCGCCACTGTGCAAGGGGCCGGTGCGGTATTTCGGACCGGGCAGATCCATCAGGATGGCGACGGGTAGGGCCAGACGTTGGGCCGCCCTCCTCACGGTCGCGATGAGGCGGGCATGGTCCCGATGGTTGCCATGGGAGAGGTTGAAGCGCGCCACATTCATCCCAGCCCGGATCAGGCGCTCGATGACGGCAGCCGAATCGCTCGCCGGCCCGATGGTGCAGACGATTTTGGTCCGTCTCGTGAGTGGACGGCGACGCGCTCTCACCACGGGTCCTCTTTGAACCGGCCGCGCTGGCTGCGCCGTGGCGGACGTCCTGCTCACCGCGCCTGGCTGCCGGGCTTTTCAGGATGGCCTCGAGGCGTTGGTTCAGGGTATCTCTGGCTCGATGGGGGCATCCTCATACTTCAGGAGGCCCAACTTGGCATAGTGCGGTCGGATGTGATCGCCGAGCAGACCCACCGCCTTCAGCGCCGGCACGACGCGATTGAAGGCCGATTTTTGGGCGCCGCTTTTCCGCGCCCCTTCGCGTGTGGCCTCCAGGCATCGCTCGACCGGCAGGCCAAGGGTCTCCCAAGCCTCGACTGGGAAGACGCGACCCCGCATACAGGCGCAGATTTCGTAGGCAAAATCCTCGCGCTCACGGCGCTCCGGCTCGGGCATGTCGTCGTAGAATTGTCGCAGCGACAGGTTGCCGAAGGCGAAATGGCGGGATTCATCCTGCATGACGAGTTTGAGCACCCGTCGGAGCACCGGCTCTTTGGCGGCCGCGTACATGCGCGAGAAGAGCCCCATCGCCAAGCCCTCGAGCACGACCTGCAGCCCGAGATACTTAAAATCCCAGCGCGATTCGGTGAGGATGGTGTTGAAGATGGGAAAAGTCGACTGGGTCAGCGGATACTCCTTGCCGATTTTCTCCCGCAGATAGCGGGAAAACACCTCGGCGTGGCGTGCCTCATCGACCACCTGGGTGCTGCCATACAATTTGGCATCGATCCAGGGGACGGCTGCGGCCAATTGGCCGGCGACGAAGATCGCCAGCTGCTCGCCGTGCAAGAACTGACTCAGATTCCAGGCCAAGGTTTCATAGCGCAAGCCGGCGCGCTCTTTGGGGGTCATCTTGCGCCACAACTCGGAGTCTTGCAGCAGCGCTACATGCGGATTTTCGTGGTCGAGCAGGATTTCCCCCTCAGGATCCACCGTCGGGCTCCAATCCACGTCGACCGAGACATTCCACTGCTCGCGCTTGGCTTTCTCGTACAGGTCTCGCAGCCCCTGATGGACGACATCGTAGTTCCAGGTCAGCACTGACTCAAGGTGGGTCGTGACGGCCCATTGTCCGGTCCCCATGGTATGTCCTCCCTTCACATCCCCCGCCAGGGCGTGTGCGTCGACCTGGCCGTCTCACCCCCGCGCCTCGACTCCGCGCCTGGCCTCAATCTCGTCCTTGGCAGCGCACCCCATCCAAGACGAGACGCGTATACTGTTGGATGATAGCCTCGATGGAGAGGCGTCCATCTTGGCGGTACCAGCGGTGCATCCAATTACACATCCCGAGTATGGCGAAGACGGCGATTTTAACGTCGAGGTCAGGCGGGAACTCACCACGCTGGATGCCCTGGACGAGGAGCTGTTGCCAGCACTCCTCATAGCGTTTGGCCTGCTTATGCAGGGGCCGCCGCATCGCATCCACCTGGAGCAGGTTCTGGAGATAGACGAACAGCGACGGGTAGTGAGTATCGAAGGCGCGCAGGTGCATCGCCAAAGCACGGGCGAGCTTGTCGGCGGCGGGAGCTTCGGCCACCACGAGGTCTTCGAGCTGGCCGTAGAGCTCGCGGATGGGCTGCTCGACGACCTGCCGCAGGAGGTCCTCTTTACTGCGAATGTGATAGTACAAGCTGCCTGGTAACAGGCCCGCTTCGTTGGCGATATCCCGCAGCGTGGCGCGATCGTAGCCCTTCTGGCGAAAGACCCGCGCCGCCGCTTCGAGAATCTGCTGTTTCTTGGCGCCGCTCCGCCTCGATGGCAACCTGCGGCGTCGAGTGGCGGCTCGTGGGTGCTGCACCCTCACCCTCTCCTCATAGCGCTCCAGGCATGAGATGGTCGTGAGTCAAACGTTTGACCAAGAAATTACTCCCCGCTCGTCATGGTTGTCAAGGCCAGGGAGCGCTGGCTTAATTTCGAATGGCGAGGACCTGCTTCTCGAAGGTCGGGTCGGGTTCCTGCTGGAACGGTTTCGCGCACTTGCTGCAGCGTCCCATCCACGAGCCGTCCGGCTGCTGTTCGAGCACGACCACGCCGCAGATCTCTCTGCCGGGAATTTTATGCACAGTGATCGCCGTCAACATGAGGAGCGAACCCTTCGGGCTGCATCAAGACCGCCGTGGGACCGGCGAGCGCCGCAACTGTACCGGCAAGATGAACAGCCCCGCCAGCACCTGCGATGCCGCCATGGCCACGAAGGCCGCAGTAAATCCGTAATGATCCACCAGCATACCGACCAACACGGCCCATGGCGCACCGATGGCCGAACCGATGGAGAAATAGAGCCCGAACAGCATGTCCATGGAAGTCCTGTCGGCGACATCGGCTAAGGCCGTCTGCATCAGCGCCCCTTCGGAATACGCGGCGATGCCCGTGATGGCCAGCACAGCTGGCAAGGCCCAGGCATAACCCCCGATGGCCAGCAGCCCCGCAAAGGAGAGACAGGCGAGGACGTAATCGCCCAGCAACACCGGCTTTCGCCCCACCCGATCGGAGAGCGCCCCGGCCAGCAGCGGACCGATCACGCTCCCAGCCATGAGGATGGTCAGGAGCACGCCCAGGTGTACCTCGTCGACGTGCAAGGCTTGCGAGAGATAAAGCGGGACGTAGATGGTCGCCACGCCGAGCCCGCGGCCGCCGGCGCCCACGACATGGGCGGTCATCAGCAGCAACGCATCGCGATGTCGCAAGAGGGCCCACACCTCAGCGCCGAGCTTGGTGGTGCCCTGACCCCGCTGCGTGTGGCCCCGGTTCTCTTCGAGCACTCCCATGATCAGCACGCCGAAGAGAATGCCCGGCAGCGCAAACAGGATCAAGGTGCTCCGCCAGCCGAGGGTGGCGATCAGAAACCCCCCGATCAGCGGGACCGCCACCGTTCCCAGGTTGGAGCCGGCGGCGTTGATGGCCAATGCCAGGCCGCGGCGGTCAGCGCGGAAACTCTGCGAGATGAGGGCATTGCCGATCGGATGCTGCGGCGCATCGGCGACGCGCGACAGTAACCGCCAGGTCAGCAGGTCGGCGAAGCCGTGCACAAAACTGGTGCCGATGATGGCGGCCCCCTGACAGACATGGCCGAGGCCCAGGACGAGTTTACGGGAACAATAGCGCCCGAGCACACCGAAGCCCAGTTGCAAAGGGCTCCACACCAGATTAGAAAGGGTAAAAATGAGGCCGACTTGGGTATAGGTCAGCCGCAGATCGGTGAGGAAAAACGGCACGATCAACGGTAAAAGCGCCCCGTAAGCATGTGACATGGCATGGGCCAAGCTTACCAGGGTGACGACAGTTGAGGCTCCTCCGATCCGTGCACCGATAGGCAACTCCGCCGCAACTGCGGTGTGATCATCCGCCATTCTGCTGGTCTCCTTGAGCGTTGCGTCGACGGCTTGTCGAGCTCAGCGCCGACGTGCGTCACGAGTCATCCGCTGCTGTGATCTAAGACGAGAGTGCTCAAATATACCCCAGCGCTGCGTTTGTGCACGCTGTGGCCTGGCCTAGTCTCCCTGACGGGCCGATCGTAGTCATGACCATCAGGAGATCATCGCGAGGATTCCCCAGGCGGCTCCACCAGCACGCGGACCTCCCGTACCCGCTGCTCTCGGTCCTGTACGACCACGGCGAGCAACCATCGGCTGGTGAGATCCTCGGAGGCCCGTTCGACGGAGACGGGAAAATACAGCCAGCCCTGGCTGGCATCGCCAGGCGCGAGCACTTGGGAACGCGGGGCTTTTTCGCTCGCATTCCGAGCGAGGGGACTACTGGGCTGCTGTCTGGAGGCCGCATAAGGGGGCGTACTCAACCCAGCCCACGGCATCGCCCCACGGGCATATCTCGATAGCTCCGATGGATCTAAGGCCAGGATGAGTTGGTTACGCGGTCCCACGAGCGCAGCCTGCGACGGGGCGAAAGTGAACGCTTCTGGGCCAGCATTGCGGAGGTGAAGCTCGACAGCCGTGATGTGCTGCGCTGCCTGTTCATCTTGCAACGCCTCGGCCAGCGCCTCGGGGGGGACTAATTCGGCGCTCAAGCGCACATTGCGGTCCGAGATCGGCTGCATGGCGACCGGTGTAGAGGTGCAGCCGGTCATGAGGAGCCACACCACCAGACAGCCCACCACGACGAATGGGACAGATCGCCCCATTCGTCTACGCCTTCCACCACACATACGGAGGTCTCCGTCAATCGTGCTGCGGCTGAGGCCGTCACCTCCTGTTTGGGACTTTTCGCCAAAGCCCCTGCCCAGGACAATCTCAGCACCTCAGAAGTGCAGCGGCCGCTGAGTCAATACCTTGGTTGGGGCTTCGCGCCAGACGCGCAGATCGCCATCCCCGAAGATTTCGATGCCCAGGCCAGCCCATGCTCACCATCCCGCTGACAAACGTCCGCCTCTTGCCCCTCATACGACGGGATCGGCGCATCGATGGACGACGTGGCCGCTATTGTATCCCATTCTCGATGAGCATACCACCATCACTGTTGTCTGACGGCGGGTCTCACCCTCTCACTGACGCCGAGCGAGCTCTGCAGGCGCCAGTTTCTTTGGGAGGATGGGCCCTCACAACTCAGCCCTCGTGACGGAAGTGTGGGGCGACGCGTTCGCCGAACAATCGCATGGAGCGCGTGATCTGGTCGTGTGGGACGGCTGGCATAGCCATGCGGCAGATCAGGTAGGTGATGCCGAACAGGTCGCGATAACGCTGGATTTCGTCGATCACCTGGGCGGGATCGCCGATGATGAAGCGATCCCGCGCGAGGACCGTATAGTCAGCGCCAGCGTTTGTGAGCAGCCCCCAACGCCGGTAACGGCCATATGTCTGCATGAGTCCGGCTTCTGCCTCGCGGTGGGCCGTATGAGCCTGTGGGGCCACGTAGACCACGCGCATCAATGGCATCTCGGCGGGCGCTGCCGTTCGGCCAGCCTCGCGCCAAGTCTCGTGATAAAGCCCGTACTTGGCCTGCAACTCCGGGATCGATTCCAACGGTGCGGGCAGCAGCGGATAGCCCAAGCGCGCCGCCCGTTTCACCCCCACCTTGCCAAAGGCGGCCATCCACAGCGGGATGGACGGCTGCAATGGACGTGGCAGGACGGTGACCAGTGTGGCCGGCGCCGACGAGTTCTCGGCGTTCTGGGGGATATGGAAATGTTTGCCGTGATGCGTGAAAGGGCCGGCCCAGGCCTTCTGGATGACGTCGAGGCATTCGCGAAAGCGGGCGCCTTTGCCGTCCATCGCCACCCCAAAGGCGGCGAATTCTTCCGGTCGGTAGCCCGTGCCAAAGCAGAGCATGAGGCGACCGCCCGACAGCAGGTCGAGGGTGGCGGCATCCTCCGCAAGGCGCAGCGGGTGGGCAAAGGTGAGAATGGCGAAGACGCCGAGCTTGATGCGCTGGGTGGCGCCGGCGAGCACCCCAGCGATGACAAAAGGCGAGGAGCACTGCCGATCGGTCGAAAAATGGTTCTCAGCCACCCAGAGTGAATCGAACCCCAAGTCATCCGCCAGAGTAGCGTCGGCTCGCATTTCTCGGCCGACCACCGCCGCGCCATGCGTTTCGACCCGCTCCAGAGCATAGCCGCCGATACCAAACCGCATACACTCCCCTCTTCTCTCACCAGGGGAGGTATGACGCCCGCACATCTCCCTCCCCCCTGCACTGCTTCCACCCCCACCAGAGCCCTCCCGCATCAAGGGCATAGGCGCCAACTTTAGCATGAGACCGCGCTGGAACGGCCTATGATGCCCCTTCCCCCCGTTCCCTTATCGTGGCGCTTATGCCCATCGAAGGCGAGGGGACCATGGCTTCCCCTTGTCAGCCCCTTTTCCTGGGGCGGTCATATCGCCTCCGCTCCGGCGCCGCGTGCGGTAATCCACCGGGAGCACCAAGCGGCGTCAGCCAAAAGCAGCGAGAGCCTCAGTCCTATGCCGCGTGCGGGGTGCCGACGAAGCGGGCGGATGTGGTATGAGGCGGAGCCAGGTGCGAGGCCGCGAGGATAGCATAGCGCCGCCCGCGTTGGCAATAGCCATGCAAGGCGCGAGGAAGCGTGCCACGTCCTCCTGCGAGCTGTGCCGAGGAATCAGCGCGGGATGAGAGGCAGCACGATGTGGGAGGGGTGCTGGGCATCGTGGAGGATCGTCTGCATCGCGGGGCGCAACTCGGCATCTTGGGCGAAGGGGTGGCCGGTATTGGGGTTGCGATCGAAGCGTGGGAAATTGGAGCTGGAGATCTCCACACGGATGCGATGGCCGACCTTGAACAGATTGCTCGTGGCCCACAGGTCGATCGTGTACTCATAGACCCTGCCGGGTTCGATCAGCGTGGCCTTGGCCGTGGAAGCCCGGTAGCGCGCTCGGATGATGCCGTCCGTCAGATTGCGGGCGTAGCCCGAGGGTTCGACGTCGACGAACTTGGCGGTGAAGTCGGTATCGGGGGCCGACGAAGCCGCCCACAATTTGACGAGGATCGGACCCGTGACCTCGACATCCTGGGCCAGCGGCGGCGTACTATAGACCAGCACGTCCGGGCGCTCCTCGACCTCCCGTTGATCGTAGGCTCCCCCTGGTACCGCCGCCTGCCAGCAGCACAGACCACCGCCGCGCGTGGGCACCGGGTGGCGGGGGTCGTAGAGGAAGTAGTCGGCGGGCTCCCGACCCGGCGGCTCCGGGCTGAGCCTGCCATCACCATGCAGGGTATTGGCGTGGCCGACGCTATGGAAATAATAGCGGGTGGGCTGAGAGCGGGCCAGCGGCCACTCCTGTTCGTCGCGCCAGATGTTCTCGCCCATGACGAAGAGCTTCACCGGCGGCTCCCGCAGCAGGCCGGTGTCGAGCCCTTTCAGCCAATGGTCGAACCAGCGCAGCATGATGCCTTCGAGGTCGATCGCCAGCCCTTGGGCCATGACGCCGAAATCGACCTCGCCCACGATATTCGGCCACATGGACGTGTGGAACCAGGGACCGATGATGAGTTTTTGCTGCCGCGCCGTGGGGCTGCCGCCGTGCTGCCGCATGCCGAGGTAGTTACGGAGCGTGCCACCGAGGAAGATGTCGTACCAGCCACCGACGTTCAACGCCGGGACGGTGATCTGATCGTGGCGATCCTCGATGTTCCACTGCCGCCAATAGTCGTCATCGTCGGGGTGCGCCAACCAATCACCATAGTACGGGGCAAGGTTGTGCGCCGCGAGCAGCGGATACTCCCTCAACGGCAAGTGTGCAAAGGGCGTACACATACAGTCTGTGGCGCGAATGAGTTCGCCGCGGAGTTCGCTGCCCTGGTCGGTAGGGAGCTGGAAATGGGCCAAATTGGCCAGTACCAGATTGGTCAACGTCCAGCTCATGTTAAAGCCCAGCTCAAAGGCGCCGCCTTGATACGTCCAGCCCTCGTGGTAATCGGAGGCGGTGATCAGCGGCACGATGCATTTGAGATGCGGCGGTCGGGCGATGGCGGCGAGCCATTGGGTGGCACCCATGTAGGAGGCGCCGTACATGCCGACATTGCCGTCGGACCAGGGCTGCTGCGCCGCCCACTCCACGGTATCGTAGCCGTCATCGCGTTCATGGCGGAAGCAGTAAAACTCCCCTTCTGAGTGAAACCGGCCGCGCGTGTCCTGAATCACCAGCGCATAGCCTTGGCTGGCGGCGCGCATGGGGTCAAGCTGCAGGTAGGCGATGCGGCCGAAGCTCTTGTTATAGGGCGTGCGCAGCAAAATCACCGGATAGCGGCCGGGAGCCGCCGGGCGGTAGACATCGGCATAGAGCACCGTCCCATCACGCATGCGGCTAGGCACATCCCGCTCCACCGTCAACAGGGCCACGTCACGCATGAAGACTCCTTCAAAGCAGCACTGAGCCATGAGGCAACTCACTCGACCCTCAGTACTCAGTCCTCAGTCCTGTCTGGTCAGTTCTGCGATGGGTCCCAATCGAGGCTCTCACGCTCACGTACGGCCATCGAGGCGTGGTGCTGGACCATGCGCCATTCGGTTCCGATGCGTTCGAAGATGTTCGTGGCTTCAATGGTACTAACCACGGGAATGGTATTGCCGGAGTCGATGATATTCTCGACGCAGCTCACCCAAGCCATACGATCGCAGAGCGACACCGACACATCGGTGATGGTGAACTTGATATCCTCCGTATTGCTGAAAATCGCGATCCAGCTCTCTTTGATCGCCGGCCAGCCACGTAACGTGCGCCACCCTGGATGGATGCAGCGGGCACGGTCGGCGTGCAGCCAGACCGTCGACATCGCCTGGATGTCGAGCTGCTCAAAGGCCTCATAGAAACGCTCATTGGCCCGGAGGACGGCGGCCTCCAGTTCCTCGTATGATGCCATAGTTACATCCTCGCTCGACGGCATTCCTGCTGCTGGGCGCCGGCGGATTCCCTCGACCGCTTGAAGGCGTAAAGGGCAATCTATGAGCGGCCGGTGAACTGCCGGACGCTGATGACGGCGCGCTCATGGGTCCCCTCGCCGATCTTCTCTTTCTCGTTAAAAGCCTCGACGGTGAAGCGATAGCGCTTTGTCGGCCGGCCGATGTCCACGATCTCGGTCAGCGTCGAAGTGGCGCGTACCTTCTGTCCGATAGGGGTCGCCCGCAGATGGCTCACGCTGATTTTGGTCCCAACCGATTGCTCCCCCTCGTCGAGGTGCGGCATGAGTACCCGAATGGAGGTCTGCTCCATCAGGCTGATCATGGCAGGGGTCGAATACATCCGTGGGGCCTCGGGGCCAAGATGGGTAATCCCCATCTCAGGGGTGGTGATGATCTCCATCTCCGCACTGGCGCCAACTTTCAGCGTTTCCTTCACAGACCCTCCTCCCTTCGGCGGTGCTCGTGCGTGGGATTCTCAGACAAGCCGCAGGCTTCCGGTACCGCCACTCTAGCGCATGAGGCTTGAGAATGCAATCCCCGTGCGTTGCCTGCCCAGAGATCGGCTTTCCGCCCCCTGAGCGTCTCGATGCTCGTCCTGTCGACCACCATGCTACATGCCCGCCCATTGACAGGTTGTTCCTGCCTTCGCTATAATGGGCTGGCGTAAATATTGACCTGATATAGACAGGGGGTGTGGGATACACCCGGACCTCTCACCTATACGCAGACCGATGGAATCCGATGTAGGAACCCAACGTATTGTTTACGGCATTGATGGCATTAAGGTATTGGTGCTCAACCAGACCTACGAGCCCCTGCATTTCTGCAACGTAAAACGGGCGCTTGTCATGGTCTTACAGGGGAAGGCGGAAAACGTCGAGATGAGCGACCGCGTGATCCATTCGCCTTCTCGCACCTTGGCATTACCAGCCGTCATTCGCTTGCTCCGCTATATCAGACGCTCGTATCGCAAAAGCCTGGCGTTCAGTAAGAAGAACGTGTTCCGACGCGATAATTATACCTGCCAATACTGCGGGCGTATGGGACCAGATCTGACGATCGATCACATCGTGCCTCGATCCTTAGGCGGCAAAACGACGTGGGATAACGTGGTCGTAGCGTGCCAAGGGTGCAATGTCCGCAAGGGGAATCGCCGTTTGGATGAGACCGATATGGCGCTCATTCGCAAGGTCAAGCCGCCCCCTTTCGTCGTCTTCTTGAACTTTCCCCCGCCTTCGGCGCAAGCCTTCCTCAACATCTGGCGGAATTACCTTCCGGAGGATCGTGATCTGCCGATATGACGGCGTCGACGCCGATGCCGGCGGACCGCGTATCCATGTCCACCACAAGCATTCCATGATTCTACGAGCCTCTCTGCCATGTTTGCTGTCTGGAACCCTGCTCATTCTCATCTTCCCTTGGTATGACGTGGAGTGGCTGGCGTGGGTGGCGCTGGTGCCGTTGCTCATGGCGACCTATGGCGTGCGACCACGGGCGGCGCTCGGGTGGGGATGGTTGTGCGGCGGTGTGGCGTATCTGGGCATTCTGCGCTGGATTCCCCACACGATGATCCACTACGGTGGGGTGCCCGTCGCGGCGAGTTATGGCGTCTTGGTGCTGCTGGTCGCCTATGTTGGCCTGTATATGGGGGTGTTTGCCGCCGGATGGACCTGGGGCGTCAGGCAGTGGCCGCGTGGGGTGTTGCTGTTCGCGCCGGCCTTATGGGTAGCGTTAGAGTGGGTGCGGGCCCAGGCGTTGAGCGGATTTCCCTGGGCCAGTTTGGGATATTCCCAATACCTTAACCGGCCGTTGATTCAAGTGGCAGAGCTGACCAGCGTATATGGCATCTCATTCGCGCTCGTCCTCGGCAACGTGATGGTGACCCAGCTGCTTCGCACCGCCAAACACCGAGCGTGGCGCGCGATGGTGCTGCCATGGGCGCTGGCGGCGTCTGGTCTACTCGCCATCGGGGGATTCGGGGTGTGGCGGCTGCAAACGGATTGGGCGGCCCCGACCCCCAGTCCGCCAGCCGTGGGCGTCGCCTTGCTCCAGGGCAATATCCCGCAGGATCAGAAGTGGGATGCCGCCTCACGCGAACGCATCTTCGGGATTTATAGCGCCCTGACGCGCCAGGCGGCGGCCGAACCCGATGTCGATCTGATCGTCTGGCCCGAAGCCGCCACACCGTTCCTGTTCGCCAATGAGCCTGCGTATCGGGCACGGCAATTGCTGCTTGCCCAAGAGGCTGGTCGGCCACTCCTGTTCGGGAGCCCAACGTATAGTCGAGAAGACAACCAAGACGTGATGTATAACAGTGCCTTCCTGGTTGGCCCGGAGGCGACCGTGCTCGGGCGTTACGACAAGATCCACCTGGTGCCCTTCGGCGAATACATCCCGCTGCGGCGGCTGCTTTTTTTCCTCGACAAGCTGGTGGTGGGCATCGGCGATTTCCGCAGCGGCGAGGCCTATACGGTCATGGCGGTGCCCCAAGGGCGATTTTCGGTGCTGATCTGTTTCGAGGTCATTTTCCCGGACCTCGTCCGGCACTTCGTACGCCATGGCGCGCAGTTTCTGGTCAATATCACCAACGACGCCTGGTTCGGCTACAGCCCGGCGTCGTATCAGCATCTGTCCATGGTGGTTTTACGTGCCGTTGAGAACCGTGTGCCCATCGTGCGCGCGGCGAACACCGGCATCTCCGCGGTGATCGATCCGAACGGGCGCTTGGTGCAACAGACCGATCTTTTCGTACGTACGTGGATCAAAGAGCGGATCATCCCGGCGACGTCGCCGGAGACGTTTTACACCCGGTTTGGCGATCTCTTCGCCTATAGTTGCCTGCTGCTGAGCGCCCTCGGGCTAGGGTGGTGGGCCGGGAAGCGGTTTCGCCGCGGCGACGAGCCCATGCCGGCAGTAACACGGCGGTGAAGCGAGCAGTTCTGTTATGGACACGTAAGGTTGCGCTTTCCCGAGGCGGGCGCAGAAGATGTTAGAGGTCATGTTATCGGTGATCAACTGTTGCAAAACTTCGGGAGCATGTAGGAGGATAGCTTATGTTCGACGAGTTACACAAACGCCTAGAGGAAATCCAGGAGCGGATCGAGAGCCTTCGGGGGTATCTTTGAAATCGACGTCAAACGTAAAGAAAAAGCGCAGTTGGACCGCGAGGTCAGTCGCGAGGATCTCTGGCAGGATCCAAAGCGGGCCCAAGAACTTATGAGGCAGCAGGCCAGCCTGCAAGAGGCGATCACGCGGTGGGAACACCTCCAGCGACAGCTCGAAGACCAGCGGCTTATGCTCGAACTCGCCGAGGCCGAGGCTGATACCGCCGTGGCGGAAGAGATCGCCACGGCGCTCACCGCGCTGGAGCGGGACGTCGCCGAAGTGGAACTCGCCCGCATGCTCGGTGGCCCGGATGACGAGAAGAACGCCATTCTCACCATTCATGCGGGCGCCGGGGGCACGGAGTCGCAAGATTGGGCCGAGATGCTGTTGCGCATGTACCTGCGCTGGGCCGAACGCAAGGGCTTCAAGACGCAGATCCTCGACATCCTGGCGGGCGAGGAGGCGGGCATCAAAAGCGCGACGGTGCTGATCGAGGGGCGCTACGCCTATGGCTACGCCAAGGCCGAGTCGGGCGTGCACCGCCTCGTACGTTTGTCGCCGTTCGATGCCAACAATCGACGGCATACCTCCTTCGCATCGGTGTTCGTCATCCCGGAGATCGAGGACGACATCGAGGTGGTCATCAACGAAGCTGACCTGCGGATCGAAACCTTTCGCGCTGGCGGACATGGCGGCCAGCACGTCAACGTGACGGATTCCGCTGTCCGCATCGTGCATATCCCCACCGGCATCGTGGTGCAATGTCAAAACGAGCGGTCGCAGCATAAAAACCGCGCTTCGGCGATGAAGGTGCTGCGTTCGCGTCTCTACGAGCTGGAAAAGGAAAAGCGCGCCGAGAAACTCGAACAGTACACCCAAACCAAGAAAGACATCGCCTGGGGACACCAGATCCGCTCATACATCCTGCATCCTTACCGACTGATTAAAGATCATCGTACCGACCTAGAGGTCGGGAACGTCGAGGCGGTCCTCGATGGCGACCTCGATCCCTTTATCGAGCACTATCTCCTCAGCGCACACTGAGTAGATTTGACCAGTCTGACGCTTGATCCATGTGCGGGAGAGTTCAGCCTCATCGATGTCCGCCGCTGGCGTCGAACAATTGACAGGTGACGCCAACAGAACGCCGACGAGGCTGTGGGCATATGCTGGGGCCGTTTCGTAAGCCTCTAGAAATTTAGGTGTTTTTGTGGTAGCAATGATGGTGCAGCGCTTGGCTCGAATCTTGCTCATTTCCGAGAGCAGGAGGATTGGCCATGGATCGAGACAGCCGTATGCAAGGAGCCGCGGATGCATTCCTGAGATCGTCCCTGGTTGTTTCGGCGCAATTGCTCTCCGACCGCGCGGTTGTCACCGGAGCGTCGGGAGAAACAGCCCTCGGGTGGGCAGTGTTCACAGACGGCGTGGAGCAGTATTGGCAGCTCGCTCGCCATCCGTCAACATGGCGGTCGGCGCGTTTTCAAGCGGAGGAGGAGTGGGTCTTCGCCGATGATCGCGAGCACCCCCTGTCCTTTGTCAATCTCTGTGAGGTCTTTGGCCTCAAGGCAGACGAAGTGCGCCGTATCCTGCGCGCCTGGAAACAGGCGCACGTTGCTGCACGGCAGCGGGTGCTCCCGCAGACCTAAGCCTGGGTGGGCATCCTATGGCGATGCGGGGTCGTTCCCCTGGGACCTGCCATGGCAGGTCCCAGCTTGCGGCTGATGGTGTGGATATCGTTTCGGTGCACGACAACCCCCGTAGAAGCCAGATCCTGTGCGGGAAAAATCCTTGACGGGGGTGCCTAGCCTCTATTATACTGAGCGACGATTGGTGGAGAACATGATGTGGCGTCTCCCCTATGAATGGGCGCTGAGCCTCCGGTACCTCAAAGCAAAACGCCGACAGATCTTCATTTCACTCATCACCTGGATCTCCGTTGGCGGCGTGGCCGTCGGTGTCATGGCGTTGATCGTTGTGCTGGCGGTCATGAGTGGGTTTGAAGAAACCCTCAAAACGAAGATTCTTGGGACCAACGCCCACGTCGTCGTCTTACAGCTGGGCAGCCCACGACTTGAGCACTACGAGCAAGTTCTCGACCGGGTGAGACGCGCTCCCCACATCGTGGCTGTCACTCCATTTATTTACAGTCAGGTCATGCTGAGCTCCCGCGCCAACGTTACAGGGGTCGTGCTCCGCGGTATCGACCCGAGCCGGGAGCAGTTGGTCACAGAGCTCGCCAAGAACATCCGCGAGGGTGGGCTCGAGCCTTTACATGAGGAGGTGGCCCAAGCGTCCACGATGGAGGAAGAGGTCCCTGCCCGATTGCCTGGGATCGTCCTCGGGCGGGAGCTCGCCAAGAACCTCAACACGTCCCTCGGTGATGACATCACAGTGGTCTCTCCTGTCGGGACCATTACCCCTGCCGGTATGATGCCGAAGTACCGTCGGTTCGAGGTCGTGGCGATCTTTGACAGTGGGATGTTCGAGTACGACACGAGCCTGGCGTTTATTTCCCTTCCTACCGCTCAGCGCTTTTTAGGCATGGGCGACGCGGTCACGGGTCTCCAAGTCAAAGTCGATGATGTCGATCGGGCTCCGCAGGTGGCGCAGGCTCTGCGGCGCGAGCTTGGCTTTCCGTATTGGACGCGCGATTGGACGGAAATGAACCGCAACCTCTTCGCCGCCCTGCGCGTCGAAAAAGTGACCATGTTCGTCATCTTAGTGCTCATTGTGTTGGTTGCGGCGTTTAATATCGTGAGCACCCTCATCATGATGGTCATGGAGAAACGACGCGACATCGCTATTCTCAAATCGATGGGGGCCACCCGGCAGGGCATCATGAAAATTTTCATCGCCGAGGGCTTGATCATTGGCACCGCCGGCACTGTGTTGGGAGCAATTGGGGGCATAGGCTTGGCTTCGTCGCTGGAGCGCATCAGGCAGGTGATCGAGCGCCTGTTTCAGATCCAGGTCTTTCCCAAGGATGTGTACTATTTCGATCAGCTCCCCGTGAAACTGCAGGCCCTGGACTTTACGCTGATTACGTTGGCGGCGATCATCCTGAGTTTCTTGGCGACGCTGTATCCCGCATGGAATGCGGCACGACTTGACCCCGTGGAAGTTCTTCGCTATGAATAGTGGCGCCCCTGGTCCAGGCCGCATGGGCGTTGCATGGAAGCAGGAAGGTAGCTGGTGCTACTTGAAGTCATCGAGGTGTATAAAGGGTTTGCTAAAGGCAACAGTTGGCTCGACGTCCTGCAGGGGGTAACCGTCGAGATCAATGGCGGGGAAATGGTCGCCGTGGTGGGGCCCTCCGGTTCTGGCAAGAGTACGCTGCTGCACTTAATTGGCGCGCTCGAACGTCCGGACCGCGGCACGATTCGCTTTGATGGCCGGGACGTCTTTCAGCAGTCGGAACTGGAGCTGGCGGCGTTTCGCAACCGGCATGTTGGCTTCGTGTTCCAGTTCCATCATCTGTTGCCAGAGCTGACTGCCCTGGAAAACGTGATGTTACCAGGGCTGATCGCCCGGCGGGGGCGGCGTGAAGTCATGGCCGAGGCAACCGAGTTGTTGGCGACCATGGGCTTGGCGGAGCGTATGGAGCATCGACCTGGAGAGCTGTCTGGGGGTGAACAGCAACGGGTGGCCATTGCGCGAGCCTTGGTGAATCACCCCGATCTTGTGTTAGCGGATGAACCAACGGGCAACCTCGACCGGCAGAGTGGGGAAGCGATCCAGGGATTACTACGCAGCTTGAACCAAACGCGTCAGCAGACCTTTATCGTGGTGACGCACAATGAGGCGTTCGCCAAGGCGCTTGATCGCACGGTTCGACTGATCGACGGCAAGCTATTCCCCTGCTGAGGAGGGATGGACGCATGTTCAAGCGATTCACGGAGCGGGCGAGACGGGTCATCATCTTAGCGCGAGAGGAAGCTGAGCGCTATCATCACGAATATCTGGGCACCGAGCATATCCTGCTGGGGATTTTGAAAGACGGCGGTGGCATCGCCATCACGGTCCTGCAGAAGCTGGGCGTCGATCTCAAGCAACTCAAGCAAGAAGTCGAGCGCAATCTCCCGCGCAGCCTCAACACCTTGGTGGTGGGGGAAATTCCCTTCACCCCCAAGGCGAAAAAGGTGTTAGAATTCGCCGTAGAAGAGGCCCGACTGATGGGCCACAACTATATCGGTACTGAGCATCTCCTCCTGGGCTTGCTCAAGGAGAAGGATGGCGTGGCGTTTAAAGTGCTCAACACCTTTGGCGTACGCCTGGTGGAGACGAGGGAGAAGATCTTGAGTTTGTTGCAAGAACCAGTGCAACAGAGCAAAGAGAAAAGCAAAACACCCGCCTTGGACGAGTTTGGCCGCGATCTAACCGAGCTGGCCGGCCAGGGCAAGCTCGATCCCGTCATCGGCCGCGAAAACGAGATCGAACGCGTCATCCAGATTCTGAGCCGTCGCACCAAAAACAATCCGGCGCTGATCGGCGAGCCTGGCGTGGGCAAAACCGCCATCGTCGAGGGTTTGGCCCAGCGCATCGTCAACAAAGAAGTGCCTGAGATCCTCTATGACAAACGCGTCGTCGCCCTCGATTTAGGCGCCTTGGTGGCCGGCACCAAATACCGCGGCCAGTTCGAAGCCCGTCTGAAGGCGATCATGAAGGAAATCCAGCAGGCGGAGAACATCATCCTGTTCATCGATGAGTTGCACACCCTCGTCGGGGCCGGCGCCGCCGAGGGCTCGGTGGATGCCTCCAACATGCTGAAGCCCGCGCTGTCGCGCGGTGAGGTCCAGGTGATCGGCGCCACCACCCTCGATGAGTATCGGCGCTATATCGAAAAGAACGGCGCGTTGGAGCGCCGCTTCCAGCCCATCATCGTGCAACCACCCACCGTCGGCGAGGCCATCGAGATCCTGCGCGGCCTCAAAGAACGCTATGAGACGCATCACCGGGCGAAGATCCCTGATGAGGCCATTGTCCAGGCCGTGAAGCTGGCCGACCGCTACGTCTCCGATCGCTATCTCCCCGATAAAGCCATCGACGTGATGGACGAGGCGGGCTCACGGGTGCGCTTGGCGAAGGAGACTTTGCCGGCGCGGGTGCGTGAGCTGCAGCGGCAGATCGCCGAGATCGTGCGGCAGAAGAAAGAATTTATCGAGAAGCAGGAGTTCGAGAAGGCGGTCGAGCTGCGCGACCGGGAAGAGGATCTGCGGCGCGATGTCGAACTCGAGAAGAAACAGTGGGAGGACATGCGCGACGACGTCGAACCGGTGGTGACGGAAGAGGACATCGCCTATGTGGTCTCGCGCATGACGGGCATTCCGCTGTCGAAGATCGAGGAGAGCGAAGCCAGCAAGCTGCTGCGCATCGAGGAAGAGCTGCATCGTCGCGTGGTCGGCCAGGATGAGGCAGTGAAGGCGATCAGCCGCGCCATTCGCCGCTCACGGGCGGGCTTGAAAGACGTCAATCGCCCGGTCGGCACCTTCATCTTCCTGGGTCCCACTGGTGTGGGCAAGACCGAATTGGCACGGGCTTTGGCGGAGTTCCTGTTCGGCGATGAGGATGCGCTCATCCGCATCGATATGTCAGAGTACATGGAGCGCTTTGCGGTGTCGCGGTTGGTGGGGGCACCTCCGGGGTATGTCGGCTATGACGAGGGCGGCCAGCTCACCGAGCGCGTACGACGGCGGCCATACTCGGTGGTGCTCTTCGATGAGATCGAAAAAGCCCATCCAGATGTCTTCCATATCTTGTTGCAGGTGATGGACGATGGCCGGTTAACCGACAGCTATGGCCGCGCCATCGATTTCAAGAACGTCATCCTTATCATGACCTCCAACATGGGCGGTCGCACCATCGAGAAGCAGACAGCTCTTGGCTTCCAGCGCGATAGCGAGGCCAGCGCCATGGAGAAGATGCGGGAGAACATCAGACAGGAATTGAAGCGCACCTTCAACCCTGAGTTCTTGAATCGCATCGATGAGGTCGTGATGTTCCATCCGTTGAGCCTCGATCACATCGTGCAGATCGTCGATATCCAGGTCGAGCGCCTCAACAAGCAGTTGATCGAGAAAGGCATCACGATCGAGCTCGACGAAGAGGCCAGACACTGGCTGGCTGAGAAGGGCTATGACCCATCCTACGGGGCTCGACCGCTGAAACGCGTGATCCAGAAGTACATCGAAGATCCCCTGTCCGAAGAGGTAGTGCGCGGCCGCTTCAAGGAAGGGGGCATCGTCGAAGTGAAGCGCAGTGGGGATGAACTCACGTTCTCGCTGAAGAGGGATATGGTAGAAAGCGCGCTCAATGATCGGGTCTGATCCCGCTGTTCCTGTTGCGATCACGCGCTCCATTCGCTTGGTGATGTTCCTCTCCATGGCGGTTCTGTATGCGCAGATCTGCCATGGGGGGGAAGCGCCGGCCCCCCGCATTCGCGCTATCGAGGTCAGAGGCAATCAAAAAGTCGAGACCTCGACCATCCAATTTTACATCCGCACCAGAGTCGGCGACGAATTCTCGGTCACTCGCATCCGCGAAGATATCCTGCGCATCTATCGCTTGGGCTTTTTTAAAGACGTCCAAGTCGATGTGGAGGAATTTGAAGGCGGCCTGCGCGTCACCTTTATCGTGGTCGAAGAACCGCTCGTCCGCGACGTCATCATCACCGGTACCGAGGCGATCAAGCGCGAAGAGGTCGAGAGTAAACTCGCCCTGAAGCCGAGCTCCGTCCTCAACCGCAATCAAGTCCGCGACAGCCTCGACAAAATCAAGCAGCTATACCAGGAGAAAGGCTATTATTTCGCCGAAGCCGAGGCGGTCTATACCGATGTCGGACCGGACGAGATCGACCTCACCATCCGCATCACTGAGGGGGATAAAATCCTCATCAAACGCATCGCCTTCGTCGGCAACCGCGCCATCGAGTCCTGGGAGTTGAAGGACGCCATGGAGACGAAGGAGGCGAATATCCTCTCCTTCATCACCGGCTCCGGCGTCTACCAACGCGAGACCCTGCGCAACGATCTGCGGCGCCTGGAAGCCCTCTACCAAACACGTGGCTTTTTGCGGGTGGAAATCGCCGAGCCCGAGGTGCGCGTGGATCAGCAAGCCAAGGGGATTTTCATCACGATCAACATCAAGGAACAAGAGCAGTATCGCGTCGGCCAAGTGCGTGTCGAGGGCGATGATCTCTTTAGCGCCGCAGAGCTGAAGCAGCTCATGCGCTTGCAGGAGGGGGAGATCTTCGATCGTGCGCAGCTGTCGAACGACGTCCTACGCATTGGCGACCGCTACTCCGAGCGTGGTTATGCCTTTGCCGAGGTCATCCCGGTCACGAATATCGATCAGGCGCGACGCCTGGTCAATCTCGACGTCCGCATCGACCGCGGCCCCCAAGTGCGCGTCGGGCGGATTCTCATCGTCGGCAACGAGATCACGCGTGACAAAGTGATTCGCCGCGAGCTGCGCCTCAACGAGGGCGATCTCTTCGATAGCAGCAAGCTGCGGCGCAGCCGTCAGCGCCTCGGGAATTTAGGCTTTTTCGAGGAAATCAAACTCGACACCAAGCGGCGTCTGGAAGAAGATCTGGTCGATCTCGAAGTGAGCGTGAAGGAGCAACCCACCGGCGCTTTCACCGCTGGCGCTGGCTACAGCTCAACGCAGTCGTTCATCGGCACCGTCTCTATCCGCCAAAACAACTTATTTGGACGTGGCCAGCGCATCGCGTTGGTCGCCCAGTTAAGCCGGATTAGCGCCGACTTCACGTTGAGTTTTACGGAGCCATATTTTTTGGATACGCCCTACAGTTTGGGGCTGGAGGCGTTCAATCGTCGCTTCGATTTTGATTCGTTCGAGTCGCGCGAAACCGGTGGTGGCCTGCGCTTCAGCCGTGAACTGGGAGAGCATCTCCGAGTGGGATTGGGCTATCGCTACGAGGAAATCGATATTACCGATGTGTCTGAGGATGCCTCCGATCGCATCAAAAGCCTGGCGGGCAAGAGCACGAGTAGCATCATCAATCCATCGTTGGCGTGGGATTCCCGTGACAACGTCTTCAATCCGAGCCGCGGCTTCTATAACCTTGTCTCGCTCGACTTCGCCGGCGGTCCGTTGGGAGCGGAGAACCAGTTTTACAAGGCCATTGGCGAAACCAACTGGTACTATCCGTTGGTGGGCGATCTGGTGCTGTCGTTGCGCGCTCGCCTTGGCTATGCCGATGGCTATGGCGACAAAGATCTCCCCCTGCTCGAACGCTTTTTCGTCGGCACCCAGGCGGCAACGATCCGGGGATACCGTCTGCGCGACGTCGGTCCAAAAGACGTCAATGGCGATCCCATCGGCGGCAACTCCCTCTTGCTGCTGAGCGGTCAAGTGCGTTTCCCCGTCACCCAAGGCCTTAGCCTCGTTGGCTTCATCGATGCCGGGAATCTCTACGATAAAGGCGATTTCGATCCAACCCGATTACGGACGGGCGTGGGCGCCGGCATTCGCTTCGTGACCCCGCTCGGTCCGCTGGCGCTCGATTGGGGCTTTAAGTTGGATCGCAAGCCCGGTGAGAGGCCAAGTGAAGTGCACTTCAATATCGGCACCCTCTTCTAGGCTAGCAGTCTTTCCCCGCTTCGGTTACAATAGCTCTCTCGTAAACTTTCGCCCTCGCGGTGCCCAATCTGCCTGATGCATGGGCAGGAGGGCTTTTTCGTTTCTACTGTCGGAAGAGCATTCTCCTGGCACAGGTGGTGGTGCGGTTGTGCCATGACGAACGATGATCTTCCCTCAAGGCACGCAAGTGGGCTGCGGCGCAGTGCCCATGCTGGCCCTATGCGGGAGCAGACGGCGCTACAGAAGGGCGAGGTGGAAGGCCGGGGCAGCATGAAGCAGAGCGCGGCATCATCCCGACCCAGGGGGGCAACTTGATCGGGCAAGACTGGGGATGTCTATGGGGCCATCTATCATACTCACACTCGTATTCTTAGGGAGTCTCGTAGGGTGGGCACAGCACCTCGTGGTGGGCGAGGCCTGGGCCGGTCAGGCGACATCGACCGCGTTGAAGATGGGGATCGTCGACCTGGATCGGGCCCTCAAAGAATCGGCACAGGGGAAACAGGCACTGGCGACGCTGAAACAGTTTCGCGATAAAGTCGTGAAGGAAATCAATGACAAAAGGCGCCAAAAAGATTCGATGGAGGCCTCGCTGCGCGATCTCCAAACGGAATTGACCGCCCAGAGCACCGTCTTGAGCGATGCCGCCAAGCGCGACAAGGAGGAGACTTACCGGCGGCGGGTGCGCGATCTCAGGAAGTTCATCGATGATGCCAATCGCTTCATCGAGGAATCTGAGCGCGAACTGCGCGAGCGCGAAGCCGAGTTGACTTCCCGTCTCCTGCGAGAGCTCCTCGAAATCATCAGAGCCATCGGCAAAGAGGAGGGGTTTACGGTGATCTTCGAACGCAATGATCGGTTCCTCCTCTATGCCGCGGATGCCATTGACCTGACGGAGAAAATCATCAAACGTTTTGACACCGCCAGACGGTAGGACAAGATCATCGCCGCGCTGCGGCGACCATGAGGCGGAGGGGCATGCGGCTGTTGATGACCTGTTGAGGACTGGGCGATGGGCGCGTTGCTTGGGGTGACGTCCACGTAGGACACAAGGCACATGGGCACAACGACGTACACACTGCGCGAACTGGCCGAGATGGTCGGAGGTGAGGTCGAGGGCGATGAGACGTTGGTGATCACCGGCGTGGCGAGCATTCAGGACGCGCAACCGGGGCAGATCACCTTCGTCGGCCATCCGAAATATCTGCGCGTCCTGGCAACGGCCAAGGCTTCAGCGGTCATCCTCGACCACACCACTGCGGCAGATCGACCAGCGATCCGCGTCCCTCAACCGTATCGTGCCTTTGCCACCCTCCTGACCTTGTTCTATCCACGCCCGCGGCCGCGCCCGGGCAGCACGCCTCCAGTCCAGGTGGGGGAGCGCGTGCACCTAGGGCGGGATGTGACGCTCTTTCCCTTTGTGACATTGAGCGATGACGTCTCCGTCGGCGAGCGGGTGATCCTGTACCCAGGCGTCTTCGTTGGCCCTGGCTCGTCGATCGGCGACGACACGGTGATCCACGCCAATGTCACCATCTACGATGGTGTCAGCATTGGGCGGCGGGTGATCATCCACGCCGGAGCAGTGCTGGGGTCCGATGGCTTTGGCTATGTTCAGGATGCCCACGGGCGGCACCAAAAGATCCCGCAGGTGGGGGGCGTTCGGGTCGAGGATGATGTGGAAATCGGTGCCAATGTCTGCATCGACCGCGCCACTTTGGGGGAGACCGTGATCCGCCAGGGCACAAAAATCGATAACCTGGTGCACATCGCCCACAACGTCGAGGTCGGCGAAGACACACTCCTCCTGGCTCAGGTCGGCATCTCGGGCAGTTGTCGCCTGGGCAAACACGTCACCCTGGCGGGGCAGGTGGGGATGATCGATCACATCGAAATCGGCGATGGCGCTACCGTCATTGCCCAATCGGGGATCGCCAGAAACGTCGAGCCCGGCGCCGTCATGGCCGGAACGGTCGCCCTGCCACACCGAGTGTGGCGCCGAGTCCAAGCGGCAACACCACGACTTCCCGAACTCCTCCGCACGGTGGCCGCCCTCGAACAGCGGCTCGCTGCCCTCGAAGCGCGTGTGTCGCAGACGTCGAGAGAGGCTAACCATGGATGACGCTCTGGATCTGCCTGCTTCGCCGCCCGTGCCCTGTGTCATGGAAAGCCATGACATCCAGCACTATTTGCCCCATCGTTATCCCTTTCTCTTCGTGGATCGGATCATCGAACTGGAGACGTATAAACGGGCCGTCGGCCTGAAAAACGTGACGCACAATGAGCCGTTCTTCCTAGGGCATTTCCCCGAGCGCCCGGTCATGCCGGGAGTGTTGATCCTGGAAGCCATGGCCCAGGTGGCGGGCGTGTTGGCGTTTTATTCGCTGGGTGGCCGTCGGGGCCACCTCCCCTTGTTCACGGGCATCGATAACGCCAAGTTTCGCGCTCCCGTCGTCCCCGGGGATCAACTGCGCCTGGAGCTGGAGGTCACGCGACGGCGCGGCGATCGCATCTGGATGTTCGCTGGCCGTGCCACCGTCGATGGCAAACTGGCGGCTCAGGCTGACTTACAGGCCATGATGATACCGGATCGCCCATGACCATTCATCCTACGGCCACCGTGCATCCGAAAGCCGAGCTCGGTGATGGGGTCATCGTTGGACCGTACGCCGTTATCGGCGAACATGTGCGCCTCGGAGCCGGGACGGTCATCGGCCCGCACGCGGTGATCGACGGTTGGACCACCATCGGCGCGGCGTGCGATATCGGAGTCGGCGCTGTGCTGGGAGGGACGCCCCAGGATCTCAAATTTCGCGGCCAGCGCTCCTATGTCCGCATCGGCGATCATACCTGCATCCGCGAGTACGTCACCGTGCACCGCAGTGCGGAGGAAGAGGGGGCCACCATCATCGGCGCCCACAATTTTCTGATGGCGTACACGCACGTCGCCCATGACTGTAAGCTGGGCGACCACGTCATCATGGTCAATTACGCCGGGCTCTCAGGCTATGTTGAGGTGGAGGACCGTGCCTTTATCTCCGGACATAACGCCGTGCATCAGTTCGTGCGCATCGGCTATCTGGCCATGGTCAGCGGTGCCTCACGGGTGGTGAAAGATATTCCCCCGTTTATGATCGCCGAAGGCAACCCCACCCGGATCCGCGGCCTCAACGTCGTGGGCATGCGCCGCCTCGGGCTCGCACCATCCGTGCGCACGGAGCTGCGTCGGGCCTATCACTTGCTGTACCGCTCAGGGCTCAACACAGCGCAGGCGCTGCAGCGCTTGCGCGAGGCAAACTTCACGGCGGACGAGGTGCGGCGCCTTATCGTTTTCATCGAAACCTCGAAGCGCGGGATCTGCACGGGCATGCGGCCGACAGAGGGCCGTAGCCCGGAAGACGAAGGGATGGATGAGCATGCCTGAGTGTGTGGGGCTGGTAGCGGGCGAGGGTGAGTTGCCGGCGATCCTGGCCCGGGAAATCCGAGCCAGGGGCATCGACGTCGTAGCCATCGCCCTCAGCGAACCGATCGCCCAGCGCTTACAGCCGTTTGTGCAGCGCCTCTACTGTTTCGGAGTGGGCCAGGGGAACAAGATCATCGACGCCCTCAAGCGCGAAGGCGTCCGCGACCTGGTGATGATCGGCAAGGTGAGCAAAGCGGTGCTGTTTCACCGTTGGCGTTTCGACAGCCGCGTCTGGCGCGTTCTACGCCGGGTCAGCAGCTTTCAGGACGATGCGCTGCTGACGGAGATCATCCGCGAGTTTGAGGCCGAGGGCCTCCAGGTCGTCGAGCCGTCCCGCTTCATCCCCGACCTCTGCCCGAAGGGCGGGGTGCTGACGCGACGTCGCCCGACCCGACGCGAATGGCAGGATATCGAGGTGGGTTTCAATGCGGCGCGCAGCATCGGCAAACTGGGCATCGGCCAGACCGTAGTGGTGAAACACGGCGCCGTCTTGGCGGTGGAGGGCATGGAGGGCACGGACGAGGCCATCGCGCGCGGCTGCCGCCTGGCCCACGAAGGCGCCGTTGTGGTGAAGGTGAGCCGGCCCGGACAGGATCTGCGCCTCGACCTACCCGCCGTCGGGGTGCAAACGTTGGCGGTCATGCGAGAAGGCCATGCGACGGCGCTGGCCATCGAGGCGGGTAAGACGCTGATGGTCGGTGGCGAGGCCTTTACACGCGCCGCCGATGACGCCGGCATCAGCGTCGTGGCCGGGTAATGGGGATGGTGTGCCGTATCGTCCCGTGCGGGTTATCCTCGATCATGAGTCACCCGGCATGATGGCCAGGAGTCGAGCCATGCAACCAGGCCATCTATCTTATCAGTGGGATGGCGGACCGCTTTAAATGACGTCTGCCGACGGCGACCACGGGTATCAGGTTGACGATGACACAACGTGTCTTGCTGGTGGCCGGAGAAGCATCGGGGGATTTGCACGGCAGCAACGTGGCGCGTGCCCTGCTGGCCCAGCAGCCAGCGCTGCATCTCCTCGGCGTCGGTGGGCGTCGTATGCGCGAGGCCGGGGTCGAGATCCTCTGCGATAACCGCGACCTGGCGGTGGTGGGAGCGGTCGAAGCGCTGCGCGGTGTTCGGACCCTCTGGACGGTCTATCGCGCCCTCTTGGACCGGCTAGAGCGTCAGCCGGTAGATGCCGGGCTCCTCATCGACTTTCCAGGATTCAACCTAAGGCTCGCCAAGGCGATGACCCGGCGCAGCATTCCAGTGCTGTATTACATTGCGCCGCAGATCTGGGCCTGGCGCCCGGGGCGCATCCGAAAGATTCGACGCCGGGTCCGCAAACTCTTCGTCATCCTCCCTTTTGAGGAGGCGCTGTATCGCCAGGCCGGCATCGATGTCGAGTTCGTCGGCCATCCCCTGTTGGATGTGGTGCAACCCATGCTATCCAGAGCGGAGTTCTGCGCCCGCCACGGTCTCGATCCGCAGGCCCCGATTGTCGGGCTGCTGCCGGGCAGCCGCCGCTCCGAGATCCACTATATGCTGCCGCCCATGCTGGAGGCCGCGACCCTGATCAGATCGCGGGTCGTGGCGACACAGTTCGTCCTGCCGCTGGCGGAAACCCTGGAGCCCGCAGAGGTGCAGGGCGTGCTCGCGGCGGCCCCAGTGCCGGTGCAGTTGATGCGACGGCAGACCTATGAGGCCTTACAGGTGGCCGACGTCCTGCTGGCCACCTCCGGCACGGTGACGCTCGAGGCCGCGCTGCTGGGCACGCCGATGGTCATCGTCTATAAAGCCCACCCGCTCACCTACGGTCTGGCACGCCTGGTGATGCGCGTGTCGCACATCGGCCTTCCCAACCTCATCGCCGGCCGATCCATCGTCCCAGAACTCTGGCAGAACGCCATGACGGCGGAGCACATGGCCGCCCAGGCTCTGGAGTTGCTGACATACCCCGAACGCGCCGCCGCCATGCGGGCAGCGTTGGCGACCATCCGCAGCCAACTCGGGTCGCCTGGGGTCGCCGAACGCGTCGCCACAGGGATCTTGGCCTATCTTGCCACAGGAGTGCCCTCACGGGGTGCCGTGGAGGCGACTCCACCGGTGGCCCTGCCTGAAACGTGAGCGCGGATGAGCGATGAAGCCAGCATTGCTGTCATTCCTTCCCACCCCAGCCTCCTGGCTCATCAAAGCCATTTGTCGGACGTTGCGCGTGCAGGTGCTGCGGGGCGAGATCGAGGCCGCCGCGCGCGGGCGCGGCCAGAACGTGATCTATGCCTTCTGGCACGGCCATCTACTCTACCTGATGTACCGCTATCGCGGCACCGGCACGCGGATTTTAGTCAGTCAGAGCCGCGATGGTGAGTTGCTGAGCTGCATCCTCCGGCACTTCGGCTTGCCGACGATCCGCGGCTCCAGCTCACGCGGCGGACCGCATGCCCTACGGCAGCTCGTGCGCCAGGCCCGCGCCGGGGCCAGCGCCGCCGTCGCCCCCGATGGTCCGCGCGGGCCACGACATCGGGCCCAAGCTGGGATTATCGCCCTGGCGCGCCTGGCCGGCAGGCCCATTCTCCCCGTGGCGGTGGCGGCAGGCTGGAAGGTGGAGTTTCGCAGTTGGGATCGTTTCCTGCTCCCCCTGCCTGGTAGCCGCCTGATCGTGGCCTATGGCGAGCCAGTGGTGGTGCCTGCCGATGCCGATGCTGACGTGATGGAGCAAAAACGTCAGGAGTTGGAAAGCGTGCTCCTCAAACTCACAGAAGAAGCCAACCTGGCGGCATGCACCCGCATTCCCTCTCCCTCCGGGAGAGGGTGGGGATGAGGGAAGATGTTCCCACTCTATAACCTCTTGCTCCTTCTTGCTTCCCTCGGTGCCCTCCCGTACTTCGCCGTCCAATCGCTGCGCACCACGAAGTATCGCGCCGGCTTGCGGCAGCGCCTTGGGCACGTCCCCGCCGACATCGTCGCCGCCCTGCAGGGCAGGCGACCGTTGTGGCTCCACGCCGTCTCGGTAGGCGAGGTGATCGCTGCCGTCCCCTTGGTTCAAGCCCTGCGGCAGTGCTTTCCGCATGTACCCATCCTGGTCTCGACGGTCACCGACACTGGCCAGGCGACCGCCCGAGACAAAATGGCGGCGGATGCCTACTTGTATTTTCCCCTGGACTATCCCTGGGTCGTACGGGGGGTCATCGCCCGCCTGCGACCACGCCTATTTCTGATGGTCGAGACCGAGATCTGGCCGAATTTCCTGCGCCAGTTGGGGCAACAGGGCATCCCTGCCATGCTGGTCAACGGCCGCATCTCGCCGCGCTCGTTCCGGGGCTATCGCCGCCTGCGGCCGTTCATGCGGCAGGTGCTACGGTCGATAAGCCACTTGAGCATGCAGACCAAGCTCGACGCCGAGCGCATCATCGCCATCGGTGCCGCGCCGGACCGCGTCCATATCACCGGCAACATCAAATACGATCTACCTCTCGAGGCTTTGACCCAGGATGAAGAGCGGGACTTGCGGCTGGAACTGGGCCTGGGTGACGCCCCCGTGTTCATGGCCGGAAGCACGCATCGGGGCGAGGAAGAGATCGTGGTCAACGCTTATGTACAGGCGCGCACGCGGATGCCGGCCTTGCGGCTTGTGCTGGCGCCGCGGCATCTGGACCGCCTCGACGAGATCGAGGCATTGCTGGGCAGCCGCCACCTCAGCGTGCGTCGTCGCAGCCAGGGGCGTCCGAACGCCGCCGAAACGGGGGCATCGGTGCTGCTTCTGGATACCATCGGCGAGCTGGCGAAGGTGTATGCCGTGGGCACCGTCGTCTTCGTCGGCGGCAGCTTCGCGCCCATCGGCGGGCATAATGTCCTGGAGCCGGCGGCGCACCGCAAAGCCATCCTGTTTGGCCCTCACATGCATAACTTTCACCAGATCGCTGCGGCTCTGTTAGACGCTGGTGGGGCGCTGCAAGTTCAGAGGCCCGAGGCCCTGGGCCACAGCGTCAGCGACCTGCTACAGCATCCGGAACGGCGCCAAGCGCTCGGTGAGGCGGCCTATCTAGTGCTGCGCGACAACCAAGGGGCCATCGACCGCACCGTCGAGTTGATCGCGCAGATCCTCAGCCAGCCTCTCCAGGTCTGACGACGAACACACAGCTGTATTCCCCCTCTCCCACGCTCCTCCCACCCCCAGGCGACGCACCCTCACCTTGTCAGCTGCCCAACCGATGGCCACCCTTTGCAGACCCGAACTGTCGCGGGGGGCGCGCTGTTAATGCCGACGGGGGCCTCAGGTAGCCCCATCAAGGGGCAAGGTGGCACACACCAGAGGTTGCGATCAGATGACCGGCAAGAAACGACACGACGCCCTGACCAAGCGCCTGGCCTGCCGTGGCGATGCCCAAAGCCAGCCCTTTCTGGTGGTCAAACCAACTCCCGACATTGGCCAGTAATGGGGCAAAAAAGGCCGCGGTGCCCAATCCGACCTGGAGGCAATAGAACAGAAAAAACTGCCAGTGAGCGTATAAATGCCGACCGAATCGCCAGCTGTCAAGTCTGAAGTCACGACCGCAAAGGCAGTGGACACGTCGGAGACGACTCGCTAGGTTCATCCACACAAGGCGTCAACTGCGATGGGAAGCGGCGGCATCGCAGAGGATGAGTGCTCGCCTTGTGGCTCCGCCCAATCGTCCGGAGATCTCACGCTTGCCCTCCAGCCAGCTGCGCCCCCAGGTCTCGCACCACGGCGACCAAGTCGGTCGAGGTCCGCCGCGCGCGTCCTCGGGTTGATGAGGCAAGCTCGGAGGGCGAACGTCCCCTCCAACGTGGTGCCGGAGAGGAAGGCTTGACCGCTCTGCTGGAGGGCCGCCAGGAGCGTGCGCTGAGGATGGTGGGCCACGACCCTCACCGCCCGCAGTGCCGCCTCTTCGCCACGCTGCTGCAGCACACGCTTGAAAACTTCGTACAGGCTGAAAATGGGGACGACTCATTCCGGGACGTTCGCCATGGCGGGCGCCAAGACATCCGCGTTGGGGCCATCCGCCAAGCACTCTAGCCATCCCGAGGAGTCCACGACGTTCATGGGCGGTCGGGTTCCCGCTCCACCGTTGTCTTAATCCCTTTGAGAAACCCGCGCATGTCTCTGACAGCGCGTAGCGGCAGTAATGCAATCCGGCTCTGGAACAGGATAATTTGCACGCTCTGCCCCGGCTGAATCCCGAGCGCTTCCCGTATGGCTCGCGGGATCGCCACGTGAAAGTCGGGTGAGACAATAGCCGTCTCCATGACATGCTCCTCTTCAATCAGAATCACCGGCCGGTCCACGGAGGCTATAGGCAGCCTCACGCCTGAAGCGGAGCGGCGCGCGGTCACGAACCCCACTGCCGCTGGCAATGGTTTCAACTTGGGTCATTTCCCCGATGACCTCGAAGTCCATAATGCAAGAGTCCTGGCAACGGGTAGGCTGTCGCCAGGCGAGGGAACGTCTCTCCCCGCCTCACAAACCATACCATCCGCGCAACCGGGTTGCGGCCATCGGGGGTCTGCAGCTGCCCCTCCACGACATCGCGTGTGCCGAAAGGCGTCTGTTCGGTCTTCGCCATCTCGTGATCGAAACCGTGCTGGCGCCGGGCCTGGTCCAGCCTCTCCCAAGCTTCGCCCTGGAAGCCATGAGCTATGAAGAAAGCGGCTTTCTGGCGTCCGTCACGATGGGTCATCGAGAGGAGATAGCGGTGATCTTCTCCTCGGGAATCTCAGCCTGGTCTGAGTTCGGCAACCTCACGCTGACATGCTCCGTGCCTTCTGCAACCGCGCCAGAACCAGTGCCACCACTTGCACAAATCTGCCACGTCACGCCATAGTACATCCGGGTAACGCGCTCGGAACTCTTCAGGAATTTGTGCCGCCGCTTCTCCGACAACTTTCATCAGCCGGACCAGTGCCAGATTCAACCGTCACAATGCTTAACCCATGCTCCAGGGCCTAACACACCAGCATGCGGTCAAAGGGGTCACGATGCGCTGCGGGAAGGCTAGAAAGATGACTGACACTCGCTTCGTCAAGGGGCAAGCTGGCAATCTGATGCCGGGCCCGCTGGGCCGGGAGATAACTCTCCGGGGGATGGGGTAACGGTAACTTGCCCAGGTGATACTTCACGAGGGTTTCCCAAAGGGAGACTACACTCCAGTACACCGCATTATCGGGATCACGAATACTATCGTGGGTAATCGGACATCTCCGCTGATGAACCAGAGGAAAATGTGGGTATCAAGTAGCAGTCTCATGCGCCCTCAAACGCCTTTAGGATGTCCTCGGGTAACGGCGCATCAAAGTCCTCGGGCACGGTAAACTCCCCCGCGCATAAACCGAAAGGTCGCAACGGCTTCATACCTGAAGCGATTGGCTTGATCTCTGCGACCGGTTGGCCAGCGCGTACGATAACCACCGTTTCGCCAGCCTCGACTCGTTGCAGATAAGCAGCGAGGTGCCGTTGTATTTCCTCAACACTGACCTCAACCATGATGCCATGCCCCCTCGACACTTCATGCTCACCCCACCCAGTGTTGTCAGCACCGAATGACGCAGGATCAGGCGCTCAGGGCCGACGCCATACGATACAACGACAGCGCATCCAGGACAAGCATCGGAATCTGCTAAGACCAGGGACAACCCTGAGTCTCATGCGCCCAGTCAGCCTCGGGTCTTGTGGTCTCCCATTGCCAAACGAAGCCCTCCGGGGGTCTCTTTGATGCCGCAATGCGCAAGGATCTGATGGTACTCCCCCGTGACCACTCCAAGCACTTTCAGGAAGTCTGCCAACGCCTGGAGACAGCGTTCACCGATATTCGCGATTCGATGCTCCGGCGGGTCACCCCACCAAACCTCAGCGAAGCAGTCGTATCATTAGGCGATTGCTTCCAGCGCCGCTCGCGGCGATAGATAATCCCGAGTCCAGCCACGGTAGAGGGCTGGTTGTGCACCCATCCACCCCGACCGCTCATCGCAAAGCGCCAAGCGCGAGACCTCCGCAACTTATCGCAAGCGTTCGTAAGTGTTTGGCCAAGCCGCGCTGTGTTCAGCTCCTTTCGGACCTTCTCCCACTGGCTCGCGGTCCCTTGGTACCTACGGTTACTGGCCTGGAGCCCCAGGGCACTCCAACTCCGCCCCGGATTTCGCTGCCACCGGAAGACCCATATTGCCTTGGCACCAATCATGCGACGGTCTCGTCACATGGCAATTTCCTGGTATCCCCCTGGCATGATGCGCTCAACAGCCGCTTGAATCGCTGAGATCATAGCCCTGTTGTTCCGCCACATTAAGTAATTCGCTATTATGCAGAGTTGACCACCCGCGCTCAAATACCGGGTCCACAACATGAGGGGTCAGATGCCGACGGAGTGGGACCGGTGTGCCCTGATCACAGAGAATTCTCATGAGGCTTCGATGGCCTCGCGGCTTAGCGAGGGATAGCTACGCATAATGTCCTCAGGGGTGAGACCTGCTGCCAGATTATCCAGCACAACGGACACCATGATCCGTGTTCCAGTGACGCACGCCTTGCCATGGCATACGGCTGGGTCGACTGTGATATAGTCCTGCCAATTCATGGATGCTCTCCGTGGTGACGATGCCTTCCACAGCGTGAACGCTGCGGAGGTCTCACGGTCAAAGCTCAACGGCGCGGCTTACCGCGGCCGCCCCAGCTCGGCGTCACGGTCGTGATTTTCTGCGCGGCCGGCCTAACGCTAGATGGCGGCACTATACTGGCGACCCGTCTGACCGCGATCGATCACTGCGCGCCGCCCGTCTCATCGTACACGCGCCACGTCGGGACATGCAAGCCCGGCAGGGTGCCGCAGGATTGGGAGGCGCACCAGCTGTTTGGGGGAGACCGGCCTTTGTGGAGACGAGCGTGTATCGGCTCATGCAGCCGGCTGCCGCGACTTCTTGAAGTGGCAGTCCCTCGCCCGTGCAGCCAGATCAAGGCCTCCGCCAGCCGCTCACACCAGCGGCGTTGGTAGACGGCTCGACGATCGCCCCCGGCCTCGCTACGCTGCATGGAGAGGTGCAAAGTCGTCCTGCGTGATTTCCGGCAGGCCGTATGCTTGCAACACCCGGTTCAGGGCCGCCAGTGTCACCTTTTCCGGGGCCGTGATCTCAATCCCAATGGGACGACCACTTCGACTCAAGTCGACCACCAAGCCGGAACCGACGCGGCGACTACGGTAGCTCTTTTGCTCAGGCTGGCGTGGCAGGTAGAGGTAGGCCGCGAGTGGCCGCCCATGCCGAAACGTCACCTCCCGATACGTTTCCTTCATCTTGTCCCTCGCTGCTCTACTCAGTACGCGGTCACGACGACCAGTAGCCCGGCACCCCAATCCGGTTCCACGAGGATCTCCCACTGGCGACGCCGATGACGTATCACGACAACCCGCCGGTTCACGACCACATCTTTCCGATACCGCTGCGCGACTTCAAGCATCCTTCTCGGGTCTACTGCTGTGAAGCGGCAGTCGACCATGCGCTTCAACACGTGGGGACTCAGCTCGAGCTCCCACTGCCACCATTCCGGCCACCGACGCGCCACGTGCCGCGCTCCCGTCACGCATAGCCGTATGCCTATCAGTTCTGTCTAGACCTCATGACTTCCGATGGGCAGGATGACCTTCGGGGCTACCGCAGGTTGGCCTTGTGAGGGCCAGAGCCGCCTCAGGTCGAAACCTGAACCACCGCCCATCGGAGGGATCACAGCCATGCCACAGGGTCGCACACGAAGCAGCAACGAAGCATCCACTCTGAAAGGGCTTGAGGACACTCATTTCCGCTGATCGCCAAGACGGCGAACGACTCTGCCCGGTAGGGGAAACAGGGTGTGTTGTCAACTTCGATGGCAGCCAGTGTCGCCGCCACCGCTCGATCGAGCAGTTCTTTTGAACGCGCCTTCATCCTCTGACGCTTTCTTCGACAATTTTCATCTCCTCCGCCGTCAAGCCGTAGAGGCGATAGACGCGCTCGTCGATGTCGCGCTCCCAGGCAGAGGTGTCGGCGACGGGGTTGGCGCGCTTGGCGGCGAGGATGCGCTGCACGAATACCATTCGCCACATCCGTTCCATAGGATGGAGGTCATGACGATCAGGCGGGAAGAACAGCAGCGCGCTATTCTCCGGGATGACCCTGCTGAGCCCACCGCACATGAATTTCGACGATGAACGAACCCTGATCCTGGTTACACCCCACGTTCAATGATGGTTTCCAACTGCTGGATCAGGGGCGGCAGATCGCGCTGAATGATCGCCCAGAGAATGTCGAAGTCGACCGCGTCGTAGCCATGGATCAACCGATTGCGCAAGTCTGCTGCGTCACGCCATGGTACATCCGGGTGGCGAGCTCGGAACTCTTCGGGAATCTGTGCGGCGGCCTCGCCGACAATCTCCATCAGCCGCACCAGCGCCAGATTCAACATGCGGTCCGCATCGAGATCCGCCCGAGTCCGGTGACGCACCATCTCCACCGCTTCGCGCGCGTGGTCGAGCATGTGATGCACGCGAACCATGGGATCACGGCGCGACATAGAGCACCTCAGCCCCCTCGAGGACCTCTTGCCGGAAATACGGGCTCAAGCCTGGCGCCGTGTGCAGATCCACGTGCCTGCCGAGCAGCGTCGACAGCTCCCGCTGCATGGCGAAGAACGCCAGTCCTGGCGTATGGCCTGGCTCAAACTCTACCAGCACGTCCACGTCGCTTGCCGGCGTGAAGTCATCGCGCAGCACCGAGCCGAAGAGGGCCAGCTTGCGGATGTGGTGACGCCGGCAGAACGCCACGATCGCCTCGTTGGGAATGTCGATGTTCACGCCCATCATCTCGCCTCTATCGGAGGCGCCCATGGACGCCTCGAAGACGAATGCACGTCCAGGCATTGGGAATGGCGGCCTCGCCATTGGCGAACGCCTTGCCTGCACCGGCGGGCAGTTGCGGCGTGGCGGTGGAATCCTCATGGCGTCCCTGATCTTTGGCCCTGTCGGCCTTCAGCCTCATGCCAAACATCGGCACAGTAGCGATGGCCCGTCCGACCGCGATCGATCACTGCGCGCCGCCCGTCTCATCGTACACGCGCCACGTCGGGACATGCAAGCCCGGCAGGGTGCCGCAGGATTGGGAGGCGCACCTGCTGTTTGGGGGAGGCCGGCCTTTGTGGAGACGAGCGTGTATCGGCTCATGCAGCCGGCTGCCGCGACTTCTTGAAATTGTGCCGCTGCGGCCGCCGCACTGTCTCCAGGGCCAGCTTGACTTCGTGTGACGTCAGCGTCGGCATCCCGGCGTGGCTGAGCCGATTGCGCACCACCGAGCGCACCGCCTCCACGTCGCTCGTCAAGCCAGGACAGTTGGCGGCGCCGGTCACGCGGGCCAGTACGCGAGGCAGGTCAATAGCGATACGGTGTCGAGCGTAGAGGAAGGCGATTTCTGCCAACACGATGGTGGGAATCACCATTTGTGCGGTCCTGTCCGTGAGGGCATTCCGTCCGGCCGTGCTCAGTCGGGTGTTACCTTCCAGAAACCACACCAGCGCGTGTGTGTCCACGACATACGTCATGCGAGCACTACCTTTCCTGTTGACCCTCCCACTCGAAGCGATACTGCGCGGCGTCGATCTCCTCTTCGCTCGAATCCGCTTTCCCTGACAGGATGCCATACAGGTCGGCAAATGTATGAGGCGCCGTCGGCGTGCTCAGCTTCTGTAGCTGCGCTTTCAGTACGGACAATTGCGCTTCCAATGCCTTGATTTGGACCGCTAAGGTTTTGTCGATCATGCGTGGCTACCTCGATTCATGATATGGCAGGTTGTTGCGTTACACCCATCGTCTCTGTACCTGCATTCGCGTGGCCTTCGACGATGGCATCGCGCTCTGCGCGATCACATGCGTCCGCAAAGTTGATGGGTCTAACGGGAAGCTGGGAGATGAATTGTAGTTCGGCGCCCGCCGCCCATAGTCATCGTACATGCGCCACGTCGGAACATGCAAGTCCAGCCGATCTCCGCGGGATCGACGACACGCATCACCTGTGAGGCGAGCCCACCTTCTCGGAAGGCAGGGGTAGTGTCTCAGTTTGAGTCAACGCCTCCTTCCCGCCCCTACTTCCGCGAGGGCAGGCTGTGGCGGGAATCTAGGCTTCTCAAGACGTTCTGGGTCCCCGCTTTCGCGAGGACGATCGAGACCTTCTTGCCGGAAATACGGGCTCAAGCCTGGCGCCGTGTGCAGATCCACGTTCCTGCCGAGCAGCGTCGACAGCTCCCGCTGTATGGCGAAGAACGCCAGTCCCGGCGTATGGCCTGGCTCAAACTCCACCAGCACGTCCACGTCGCTTGCCGGCGTAAAGTCATCGCGCAGCACCGATCCGAAGAGGGCCAGCTTCTCTCCATACCCTTTCTGGAACGGCAGCGCCCGCTATGCCGTGTTTGTCGCAAACGAGAGCTTGTCGATGAGCGGCCTCGCCTCAGCGCGGCCATCGGCAAGAAATTCCACCGGCCGCCGATGTGCGCACTCCTAGTTGAGCTACTCCGCTTCATCAGCGGAAGAGATCCTGGATGCCGACGCGCCAACCCGGCACGACATCGTTCCCGGAAAGTTCATCGTGCTCGGTTAAGAAGAGGACCGCCTGGCAGGGACGATAGACCGTGACCCCACGGCGCCGGGGATTGACCACCACCACCATCTGGGTACCGTGTTGGAGCCAGAGGGAGACCTTCTCTTCAACCTCTGTGTAGGTGTCAGGCGGGGAGATCACTTCCACCGCGACATCGGGGGCGGCGGGGATGAATCCGGTGATGTGCCCGATCTGCTCACGCCGCTCGTGGCGGATAAAGGCCGCGTCGGGGGCGAGCACCGTATCGGGATTGGTGGCGAGCAGGAAACCGGTTTCCGCGGCATACACTCGCCCGAGGTTTTGTGCAGCGACAGCTTGATACGAGCTTGCAGCCAGGTGCATGGCGACGCTGCCGTGTTCTCCTCCGGCTGGAGGCATGGTCCGCAGCTCTCCCTTGATGAGGCTATACCGTCCGCCGCGGGATGGCAGCCGCTGCAGCTCCGCCGCGGTGATAGCCTGGGTGGCGGTATCTTCGCTGGCCATGGTGAATGCCTCGTGTGGAAAACGAACCCTTGAGGGCTCATACCGAGCCGACGCGCCTGCTGTCATGCCCATTCGTGACCTGAAAGGGATAGCGTACTGTCCCTCCTCATCGTACACGCGCCGCGTCGGAACATGCAAGCCCGACCGGTTGGTGAAGGATGTGGGATGTGTGCCGGCTGTTGGCGGGACTGCCCACGGCGCAGACGATATGTTGGTCAGGAAAGGGCTGGGCAGCGTCTCGCGCGGGCGCGTCTTGCGTTGAAACACGCATGGCAATAGAGCGTCCTCGCGTCTTCGGAGGTACGGATGTGGCGCGGCGGCGCGAGACAGCGGGCGGGCTCAAAAGGGATCAACCAGTGACAGGCATAGACTGGTCGCTCGGGCATGCCATAGCAGTTCGGCGAGGCATCTCATCGTACGTCCGGCCGTCCAGTTCACGCCCGGTCAAGTCTTTGCGGACGCCGCCCCATTGCTTGAAGAAGAACGGCACGTTCGCCCGGCGGCACTGGCGAAGAATGGAGCGAATCCATTCGATCTTGATTGGGCGCGCGCCAGGGCCTGACTCGCCGCCGACGATGACCCAATGCATGCCCTCCAATGGCAGGTCATCGAGCGGACCGATGAGGGGTTCGCACGAGAGAAAGCGCACTGCCGCAGGCACCGCGCGCAAGTCATCGATCCGATGCTGCACGCGTGCATCCTCGACGCTGACGCCCATCCAGATATTCGGTGGCCACGACATCTGCCCGGCCAGTTGTCGCAGGCGGGCACTACGCTTGGTGAGGATTTGAAACGTATGGTGCGGGCAATCCCGCATGGTGGCAAACACCCGCTGGATGAACTCCAGCGGCACGTGTTCGTGGAAGAGATCGCTCATCGAGTTGACGAAGATCAGTCGCGGCTCGCGCCAGCGTTTGGGCAACTCGATCAGGTCCGGATGCCGTGTGACCGTGAAGCCATGGCGATAGCGGGCATTGCCCATGGCTTGCAGCCGCAGCGCAAGGCGCTCTGCGTAACAGTGTTGGCAGCCGGCACTGACCTTCGAGCAGCCGGTCACGGGATTCCAGGTGGCCTCTGTCCATTCGATGTTCGAACGCGCTGCCATGGTTATGGTCTCAAAATGTCTTGTGCAATCTTCAGCGCCGTAGGCGCGCCCTTTGGATTCCCCGCAGCGAAGCAGAGCAAATACAACGGCACATTCCGAGAGTTGCGAAGCGGCAGCGGGTTGTCCGCGACCGCCGTGAACACCGTTTTCAGCCGTTCCACGAAGAACCGCCCGATCTTGCCGAAATCCGCTTCCTTTGCTCGGATTTCCTCCTCGCCAAACAGCGTGCGTTCAACTCGGCGCGGATAGAACGCTTCGCGCCAATCCTCCGTGCCCAGAATCCTGGTCAATGCTTGCGCCCATTTTCCCGGCGGCGGTTCGGCTCTCGTCAACAGCCGGTTCACCGCCACTCCGAGTGGAAACAAGATCCACAAGTCCACGGCTTTCGTTTGGGCAATCGCCTCGAGCAGCGACCACTCCACTTGCATGCCATACGGGTCGAGAAACATCACCGCGCGACACGTCCGCCAATCCGTCCGCGCGCACCATTTCCCCAGATAATCGTTGGCGTCTTGCCGCACGATGTGGATCGCCGAAGCCTTGTGCGGGAACTGCCGCTTCAGCGCTTCCAACGCTCGCGCATGGTCCGCGTCCTGCTCTATGAAGACGTACTGCTTGAACGGTGGCTCCACCTCCAACGCGATGCGGGCGCTCCCCTTGAGAAAGTCGTCCGCGTCCGTTTCCCTCAGTTCCGAAAACAGCTGGGTTTGGTCTTCCAGCCGGGGCAGCCTGCGGCGATAGCCCGTCCCCGCGAAGGCGTCCACATACATCGGGGTCAGCTTTTGCGCTCTGGGATGCTTCGCAAAAATGGTGGTGTAGGCACTCAGATACTTGCCCACCCGTTCCAACTTGGCTGCGGTCCAGTCGCCTCCGAATTCACGCACCGCCATCGCCGCCTTCACATTCTCTGTCGTGTTCAATCCTTGGCGCAGCAGGTCCGCTACAGCCCCGTATACCGGTTCCCGTACGCCCTTGGTGAATGCCAGCACGTCGAAGACCACCTCGCCTACTGCCCGTCACCTCCGCTCTATGCCTTCCGCAAGGCGTACCCGCAGCGCGATCATCGTCAGTCCCACGACCTCTCTTGTCTGTTCATCCCACCTCACGATCACCCCTTCGCCGATGTCCATTCCCAGTGCCGGTCGTGGCTTCCCTACGGAGATGTAGAGCACATCCGCTTCCTCATCGTATTCCCAGTTGAGCTGGGGTTTGCCTTCGAGGATCTTTAACGCTTCCATACGCTCACCCTCCTTGGGGATGGCGTTGACGTAAAAAATAAGCTGGGACAATGAACCTATCGGTCTTGCTGATCGCTTTGAAGTCAGCGCATCCTTTCAAATTCATCCACCGTCAGACCTGCGTCTTTAATGATTTTCCGCAAGGTCCCTTTTGCGACATCCTTTCCCGGATGAAGCGGTACCGTCGTCCAGCGACCATCAGGATGGCGGTAGACTGCGTGGCTTCCACTTTGGCGAATGAGTTGAAAACCTAGCTTTTCCAGGATCCGCTGCACTTCTTGGGGTTTTGCCGGGCGCAGCCTAGGCATCGACTTCGACCCGATCCAGGGCGACCTCGATGGGGATCGGTTCACCCAAGCTTTGACGGGCCTCAATATGAAGTTTAATCGCATCCTTGAGGTTCTCAATCGCTTCCTGGTACGTGTCTCCCTGGGAATAGCAGCCCGGAAGCGCGGGACAGGTCGCAATGTATACCCCATCCTCATCGCGTTCAACGACGGCGGTAAATTGATACGTTGCCATCCGCTCCCACCTCCTCTTGAGTTATTGTACACATCTTCCCTGCCCCACCCGTATCCTGCAAGGATAGTGACGAGCGAGTACATCGTGCCATTGCAACCGGCAGACGTCTGTCCATTCAGCCCCCCGGTGCGGCGCATGGTCGGGTGGCGATGTCTGTATCATGATACGGTTCCGGCTGCGAGCGATGCTTGCACCGCCCTGCCCCTCGTCAGTGTACACCAGCTGCCTGGGGAGATACCAGCGAGGCAGGTCGTTGAAGGATGTGGGATATGCGCATGTTGCTGGCGGGACTGCCCGTCGGCGGGCACAGGCCGTGTATCGCTCAGGCGGCGGGCCGACTCGACTTCTTGAAGTTGTGTTGCTGCAGCCGCCGCACCGTGTCCAGGGCCAGCTTGACCTCGTTTGACGTCAGCGTCGGCATCCCGGCGTGGCTGAGCCGATTGCGCACCACCGAGCGCACCGCCTCCACGTCGTTCATCAAGCCGGGATCGATGAAGTCAACGTCGCCCGTGGCCTGTCGCGTCTTCTGGCGTTCGACGATCGCCTCCCATAGCTGATCGATTTTGACATCCCTGGGATCGGGCTTGTACGCGACCTTAATGCCCTCATCACGACAGACGTTCTTCACCCGCGTCTCGAAGGCGGCGCGGATGTAGACAGCCGCCGCCATCAGGTCGCCCGCTTGCAGATGCGCTTCGGCCCGGCTCAGCAGGTCGGCACAGGCCTCCACAACCGGCCGCCCCGGTTTTCTGGGCGAGGCGGGCAGCTCGCGGAGGGTGGGATAGCGCCAGCGGCCGGTGTGCTCCGTATATTCCCGGGCCAGGTCGAACCACACGCGGTCGAAGGTCATCAGGATCACCTGCCAGTCCGAGAACTCCTCGTTTAGCATGCGCAGGACCGGCAGTCGGTTGGCGAAATCGAGGCCGATCAGCACATCATCCAGCACCAGCAGCCGCGGCGTCTGCTGACCACCGGTGCGCGGCGTGGTCGCCTCGGCGGCGGCGAGATAGAGCGCTAGCGCAATCGCCGTCAGGCGCGCCTCGTTGAGGCACAGCGCCGGATGTTCGATGACATGGCCCGCATAGATCGCTTGGAGCCGCACGTCCGCGCCGATGAACGCGTGTGGCCGATGGCCGGGGTCGTGGGAGATTTCCTGCACCCGCAGCGCCCCGACTTCCGTTCGCACTTCCAGATCGCTGGTGAGCTTGGCCAGCAGCTCGTTGGCCCTGGCCAGGAGGCTGCGGCCGCCGCCGGCGCTGACGTTCAACAACTCGTCGAGTTGCGCCATGAAGCGCTGGGCTGCTGCGTTGATTTGCTCTTCCGGTGTCGGGAACTCTTCCTCGTCCTCATCGGATTCCGGCGGCGGTTCGGGTGGCCTGAAGCGCCGAACACTCTCCCAGTGTTGAAAAACCGTGCGTCCATCGGGCAATTCGGCATCTCGCAGCAGCGTTTCGACCAGCAGCGAGAACAGATTGACGTATTCGGCGTCATCATGCAGCAAACTCGTGCGCAACAGCGCTTTGTAATCGAGGAATGTCACGCGGCGAACCAGATCGAGAAAAGCGGTGTCGCCGGTCGTCGCGGGGTGTGGCTCCCCATACTCCCACTTGAAATCTTGCGGCATGCCAGCGGTCAGCTCGACGGCAATCGTGCCTTCTTCGCCGGGGTTGAATATGTTGCGGTAGGCTGCGAACGCCTGCTTCGGTGCGGACTCCCTGAGCAACAGACGCAGCGCGTGGAACAACGACGACTTGCCACAGCCGTTCTCCCCGAACAGGAGCAAATTCTTACCGTCATCGCCTAAGTCGAACGTATACACTTCGTTGCCAGGGAAGAAGCGAAAGTCCCGGAGCACGATCTTGCCGATGCGTGGCGCGGTATCACTCATGGCTCCCGATCCTGCCCGGCGGCAGCGCTGCGATCGAGAGGTTCCTCGATGATGCGCACCACTTCGAGGGAACGCAGCGAGAAGAGCATCGCGCGCAGCGTCGCATGGCTATCATAGGTTTGCTCGAAGATCTCACGGAGGCGGGGAAGTTTCTGCGGCTCGGGGATGGTGGCGAGGTCGGGGGGATTCAACCGTGCGGTTTCCTCGAAGAGGGTGAGCTTGCGGCCGTGCAGCTCGTCAGGGAAGAACAGTTCATAGACCAGCGCGTTGAGCCACTGCTCGAAATACGCCCGCATCGAGGCAAGCGGAGCGTCGCCGGCCTTTCCGGTTGTGGCCGGCCCGTGCAGCCAGATCAACGCCTCCGCCAAACGCTCGCACCAGCGCTGTTGTTCGACTGAAGCGGAGGGGATAGGCAGCTGCGACACATACATCGGCTTGAATTCGTAGAAGCCGCCTTGGCGCGCTGCGAATTGTTGCCGTGTGATCCACCATGAAACCGCCGAGTTAGCAATGGCAAGTGTATAGGGAATCGACGGCGGGATGAGGATGCTGGTCTTGTCGTTGCTATAGCGTTTAGCTGGGTCAGGAGCGTAGTTCACATCGTCTTCGATTGCTGGCACAATGACCTTCGTCACCTCGAACTCGCGCCAGTAGTCACATGAACGAAGCTCCCAATAGTAGTGCCCCTGATCGTAGCGGTTGATGAGTGCCTGCCGCCTGGGGTGGAACCAGGCGTGGATGGCAGGATACGTCTTGGCGAATAACCGCTCAGCTTCATGCTGTGCCTTACCCGACCATGGATGAGGCACGTTCTCGGAGGACTCGATGCGGATGAGGTATTGCTCGGCGAAGTCGCACCGCCACCGCTTCACATCCCGCCCACGCAGAAAGGGCTTCAGCACCTCAGCCGAGGATGGGTGCTCCGCGATGAGCCGGTCGCGCGTGGCGCGGTCCACCACAAAGGCCTTGTTCAGGCCCGTCAGAATGCCGCGATAAAACCGGCCCTGAA